>Ga0209709_10004817_pt1 | contig 10776 bp, 11 predicted proteins | sample ArcticOcean_MG_C_2_FD_187435 | JGI IMG/M metagenome (GOLD analysis project Ga0209709, IMG submission 187435) | Marine microbial communities from western Arctic Ocean - ArcticOcean_MG_CB4_136 (SPAdes) (version 2) | ecosystem: Environmental > Aquatic > Marine > Oceanic | place: Arctic Ocean...
TTTAAATATTTCTACATTAAATTTTTTTGGCATATCGCTTACAGCGGGTATCTTATAAGTTGAGGGTGAAACTGTTGTAATTTGGCCATTTGGTTTCCAAATTACTTCTTCCATTGTTAACCAACCTTGTCCCTGGACAAAACCTCCTTCGATTTGACCTAGCTCTAAAGCAGGATTGATAGCTTTTCCAGCATCTTGTAAAATATCAACCTGATCTATTATACTTTCACCTGTTAATGTATCAACTGTGACTTCAGTTACCGAGGCACCATAACAAAAATATAAAAAAGGTCTTCCTGAAAATGTTTTTTTATTAAAATTAATTTTCGGTGTTGAGTAAAAACCAGAAGAAGATAAAGAAATTCTATTCAAATAAGCCTCTTTAATTATAGAATCAAATTTAAATGATTTTTTATTAAATTTGATTAATCCTTTTTTATAAATTATATGTTTGATCTCTTTAAGATTATATTTTTTTTTAATAAAATTTTCTAAATTTTTTTTTATTTTTGAAACAGCATTGAGTGCTGCTGCACCATTTAAATCTGTTGTGGATGATGCGGCACTTGCAGAAGTATTTGGAACTTTTGACGTATTTGTTGAGGAAATTTTTATTTTTTCAAAAGGTATGCCAAACTCGTTAGCTACCAATTGTGCTATTTTTGTATTAGTTCCCTGTCCCATTTCAATTCCACCATGATTTAGATGAACACTGCCATCGGTATATATGTGAATTAAAGCACCTGCCTGATTTAGATGAATAGTCGTAAAAGAAATACCAAATTTAACTGGTGTAATAGAGATTCCTTTTTTTAAATATCTGCTATCTAAATTAAATTTTTTAATTTTTAAAAGTCTTTTTTTATAATTTGATTTTTTTATTAATTTATTAAAAACTTCTTGAATCACATTATCTTCAATCTTCATCCCATAATGTGTAATATTCTTATTGTTTTTTTGATAAAAATTACTTTTTCTTACATCGGCAGAATCTTTTTTTAAATATCTTGAAATATTATCTATTATATTTTCAATAACCATCATGCCTTGATTTCCCCCAAATCCTCTAAAAGCAGTTGAGGATACTGTGTTAGTTTTACAAAGATAGTTTTGTACTTGAACATTTGCTAGATAATAGGCGTTGTCTATATGAAGCAGAGCTCTTTCGTTAATAGCACCTGATAAATCTGGTGACATACCACATCTTGATGAAAGCTTAATTTTTAATCCTTCAATTATACCAGCATCACTAAAGCCAACCTCATAATCTGAATAAAAATCATGACGTTTACCAGTTATTATAATGTCATCGTCTCTATCCAATCTAAGTTTTACTGGTTTATTTGTTTTATTTGCAAGTAATGCACAAATACTAGATGTTAAAAAATTAGTTTCTTTTCCACCAAAGCCTCCTCCTATCCTTCTGACTAAAACTGTTATGCTATTACTTTTTTGATTAAGCATTTTTGCAATAATGTGCTGTGTTTCTGATGGATGTTGTGTTGAGCTATATACTAATAAATCTTTATCTTCTTTCGGTATTACAAATGCAACTTGTCCCTCTAAGTAAAAATGTTCCTGACTTCCTGTGGTGAAATTACCCTTTAAGTAATTTTTGGATTTAAGAATAGTTTTTGCAGGGTTTCCTCTTTGTATTTTTCTTCCCCTTAGAATGAAATTTTTTTTATTTAAAGCTTCTTTTATAGTAACAATAGGTTTTAAAACTTTAAAAATAATTTTAGCTTTTAAAGTAGCTTTTCTTGCTAATTCTGTTGAGGTTGCAGCGACGGCAAATAAAGGTTGTCCATAATATTCAACTTTTTTTAGTGGAAAAATTGGGTCACCATTAAAGACTGGTCCAACATCATTTCTTCCTGGAATATCGCTACTATTAATAACTGCAATTACTCCTTCACATTTTAATACCTCACTGAGATCAATCTTTTTAATTAATGCATGAGCTTCTTTACTCCATCCAATTGCTCCATATAAAGTTCCATATGGTTCATTAATATCATCCGTATAATTTGCAAGACCACTTACATGCTTTGTTGCACTATCGTGAGGTCTTTTTTCATTAATAATTATTTTTTCACCCATTTAATGGTTAAGTCTGATTGATTTATTATTTTTAATTTCTGCAAAACATTTTAATAATAAATTTTTTGCAATTTCCATACGATAATTTTTACTTGCCCTCATATCACTAATTGGCTGAAAATCTTTTTCTAGACTTATTTGTGCTTTTAAAATTATTTCATTTGAAAAATCAGAATTTAAAAGCATTTTTTCACAATGAATTGCTCTTTTTGGTATTGAGGCCATGCCACCATAAGCTATTTTAATATCTTTAATTTTTTTATTAACAATTGCCACATTAAAAGATGCACAGACTGAAGAAATATCATCGTCTATTCTTTTTGAAATTTTATAGGCTTTAAAAATATTTTTTTTATATATTGGAATCCTTATTGAACTGATGAACTGTCCTTTTTTAAGCTTAGTTTTTCGATAACTAATAAAAAAATCTTTTAATGGTAATATTGTTTTTGTATCAAAGCTATCGATGGTAATACTTGCATCAAGTGATAATAACAAGGGTAATGAATCTCCTATAGGCGATGCAGTTGCTATATTGCCAGCTATTGTGGCAACATTTCTTATTTGAACAGAGCCGTATCTTTTGAGAATTGTATTAAAATCTGAATAATATTTTTTTATAAATAATTCAAATTTTCTTAATGGTGTTGTTGCGCCTATTTCAATATATTCTTTATTTTCTTTAATGTAATTGAGTTCATGAATTGAATTTAAGTAAATAATATTTTCTATGTCTTTTTTTTGTTTAGTGACAATTAAAGAAATATCTGTACCACCACTTAAAAATTTTAAATTATGGTTTTTTTTTATAATTTTCTTTAATTCAATAACAGTTCTTGGAGCAAAATATTTTTTATTTTTATTATTTATAGAAATATTTTCTGGTCTTATTTTTTTTAATAGAGTTATAGTTTTTTTTTTATCTTTTTTAAACTGATCTGGTTTTTTATTATTTAAACTTTTGGCAGCATCAATAATTGGTCTATACCCTGTGCAACGACATAAATTTCCAGAGATTGATTCTTCTATAGTCTTTTCATCATAAGAAGTATTGTTTTTGTACATTGAAAATAATGACATCACAAATCCTGGTGTGCAAAAACCACACTGTGAACCATGAAAATTAACCATTGCACTTTGTACCGGGTGCAATGAACCATTTTTTTGTATTAAGTCTTCAACTATTAAAAGTTGTTTGCCCTCAAGGCTTGTTGTAAATGCAATGCATGAATTAATTGCTTTATAAACTATATTGTTCTCTTTTAATTCTCCTATTACTACAGTGCATGCGCCACAACCACCTTCTGAACATCCTTCTTTCGTACCAGTTTTTTTTAATTTCAATCGAATAAAATTTAAAATAGTCTCATTAGGGTCAAGATTTTTTATTTCCTGAATTTTATTTTCGAAAACATATCTTATGATGTCAGAACTCATCTAACTACCTTTGTAGGTAGAATAACTCCATGGTGATACTAATAATGGTACATGATAATGTTCTTTAATATTCGATATCCCAAACCTTATAACAACATCATCTAAAAAAGGTATCTTTGTAATATTAGTAATTTCTTTAAAATAATCTCCAATAAAAAAAATAAGTTCATATTTACCTTCTTTAAAATTTTCCCCCTCAATTAAGGCTTGATCAGATCTTCCATCGTTATTTAATATAATGGTATTTATTTTATTTTTTTGATCACTGTTTATATAATAATACAGGTCAACTTTAATTCCTTTCCCCGGGTTTCCTGAATAAATATCTAAAACATGAGTTGTTAATTTTGTCATAGGATAATTATATTATACAATAATCAAATAATTTAATATGAAAACTATCACCTCAATAAAAAAAGCAAATGAACTCACAGAGAATGATTTTATTGATGTTTTTGGAAATGTTTTTGAAAAAACTAATTGGATTGCCAATAAAGCCTTTAATTTAAAACCTTATAAAGACTTCAATGAATTAATATCAACAATAATCAAGATCTACGAAAATAGCTCAAAAGAAGACTGTTTAAAAATTTTTAATGCACACCCTGAATTAGCTGTTGAAAAAAAATTAACTGAAGACTCTCGTAAAGAACAAAAAGGGGCAAATTTAAATCGATGTGATAATGAAGAATTTAGTGAATTTAAAAATTTAAATTATGATTATAAAAAAAAATTTGGTTTCCCATATATAATCGCCGTTAAAGGAATGAATAAAAATAAAATTTTAACTAATTTTAGAAAAAGAATTAAGAATGATATTCACTTAGAATTCGAAGAAGCAAAAAATCAAGTAAAAAAAATTGCTACTTTTCGTATAAATGAAATAATCAATTAGTGCTTTGAGCAACATATGTTGCTACAGCTTTAATTTCTGCGGTAGATAATTCTCCTTCATAAGCAGGCATAACTCCGATACCATTTGTTACTGTTGAAATAACTCTCATGATGTCTGGTTTAATTTCATCTAAATTTGGACCAATATTTCCATAAGAATTTGCATCGTGAAGAGTATGACAAGTTGCACAATTGCCTTTTTCTAAAAAAATTTTTTTACCCAAATAAAATAGTTCATCAGCTTTTATGACTTGTGGTAAAATAATAATTGATAGAAAAATATAACAACTAATATTTATTAATTTTTTTAACATTAATGAGTTATAAATATACATTATAAATTAATTAAAATATATCAGTAAATGAAAAACTCATTTGATAAAAAATTTTTAGAAATAACAAACGATTGGTTAAAAACTAATAAAAAAATTGTACTAGCAACAGTAATTCAAACATGGGGATCTTCTCCTCAACCTGTTGGCAGCAAGATGATTATTAATGAAAATGGAGATTTTTTAGGTTCAGTTTCTGGGGGATGTGTTGAGTCGGCAGTTATAAGAGAATGTTTAGAAATTATAAAAAAAAGTATATCTTTTAAAAAAATAGAATTTAGAATTTCAAATGAAAATGCATGGGAAGTTGGTCTTGCATGTGGTGGTGAAATTGAAATTTATATAGAACAAATAAAATAATGGAGTTAAAAATTTTTCAAGAAATTATTCAAAATAGAAATAAAAAGATTGAATTTTCATTAATTACTAATCTCGACACAGGTAATAGCAAAATATTTTTAGCAGACAAACCTATTGACCAAGATTTTGTTGAACATGAAGAAATGATAAACTTTTTTTTTAAAAATAAAAAAAATGGAATTATTGAGAATACAAATATATTTATCCAAACTTTTACCAATCCAATAAAAGTAATTATTGTTGGTGCAGTTCATATAGCTCAATACTTAATTGAGTTTGCTAAAAATTTAAATTTTGAAATAATTTTAATTGATCCACGAAAGCTTTTTGCCAGTGAAGTAAGATTTCCTAAGATAAAAATAATGAATAAATGGCCAGAAGAAGCCTTTAAAGAAATTATGACAGATTCAAATACTGCTTTAATATCATTAACTCATGACCCTAAAATTGATGACCCAGCATTAATGTATGCGCTAAAAAACAATTTTTACTATATTGGTGCTTTAGGAAGTCAAAATACTCATTCTGACAGACGTGAAAGATTAAAGAAATTAGGATTTAATGAAAATGTAACTAGTCGGATACATGGACCAATAGGGATTAAATTGGGTGGAAAATCTCCTCCAGAGATAGCATTATCTATAATTGCTCAATTAACGTTGGAGACCTATAAAAAATGAAAAAATTTTTAAACACTTAATTTTATGTTTATAAAAAAAACTTCCACAAAGATACTAAGGAATTTGAAAAGTTGTCATGAGTTTGTTTGAGTTTATAAAAAAAACACCTAAGGCAGAGTTACATTTACATATAGAAGGTACCCTAGAACCAGGTCTAATGTTTGCCTTTGCTAAAAAAAATAATATTCAAATACCATTTAAAACTATTGAAGATGTGAAAAAGGCATATAATTTTAATAATTTAGAATCTTTTTTGAAAATATACTATGAGAGTGCCAAGGTTTTGGTAAATGAACAGGATTTTTTTGATTTAACTTGGGCTTATGTCTTAAAATGTAAAGAAGATAATATAGTCCATACAGAAATTTTTTTCGATCCACAGACCCATATAGAAAGAGGAATTAAGTTTGATGTTGTAATAAATGGAATTTATAGTGCTTTACGAAAAGCAGAACACAAATTTGGATTAAGTTTTAAAATTATAATGTGTTTTTTAAGACATTTAGATGAAGCACCTTGCTTTAAAATTTTAGACCAAGCTATTTTACATAAAGAAAAAATATTTGGAGTTGGTTTAGACTCCTCTGAGATAGGCAATCCCCCAAACAAATTTAAAAGATTGTTTAAAAAAGCCTTAGAAAATGATTTTATAACTGTTGCGCATGCAGGAGAGGAAGGGCCACCTGAATATATATGGGAAGCCTTAAAACTTCTCAATGTAAAAAGAATTGATCACGGTGTTCAATGTATTAGAGATAAAAAATTAGTTGCAGAATTGATAAGAAGTCAAATTCCTTTAACAGTTTGCCCTCTTTCAAACATAAAACTAAAAGTTTTTAAAACTTTGAAAGAGCATAATTTAAAAAAAATGCTGGATTTAAATTTAATGGTAATGGTGAATTCAGATGACCCAGCTTATTTTGGAGGGTATTTAAATCAAAATTTAATTGAAATTCAGAAAGCCTTGTCTCTTTCAAGAAGTGAAATAAAAAAATTAATTATCAACTCATTTAAATCTTCTTTTTTAACTGTAATACAAAAGAAAGATTGGATTAATAAAATTAAATAAAAGGACCTTTGGGAGTAATATTTTGAACTTGCTATTAAGTAAATTCAAACTTCGAATGAATTTAAAAAAACCTATTTCAATGATCTTGGAGGGGGTTAATATTTTAAAAATATTTCCTCTTTATCTAAGTGCTCTATAACAAGATTGTTTCCTGAACCTTTTCTATCAACTACCAAAAAATTCATATCCTCAGTAGCTATTAAAGGAAAGTGCCATGTTCCTGGATTGTAATTGACACCTATTTCTGGAGGAACAATAAAGGCTTCAATTTTATTAAGATTAGGTTTAATATCTTCTGGTGCAACAAGTACTAAAAAAGTTGTTTGTTTCATTGGTATAAAAGCCTGACTCCCCAAAGGATGTTTTTCCATCATATCAATTTTCATTGGAAAAGACCTCTTTAGTGCAGAAAAAATGCAAATAGTAGTTTCACCATTATTTTTTGAAGTATTTAAATTAGCTATTCCATCAAACCTTTTGGCATATCCTTCATTAATTTCAATCGGTTTAATATTAGCTGTTGTAATCATATCCCCAAACTTAGAGAAATTTTCTTTTGTAATAAGTTTAGGATTAATTGTGCTTTGCATTAAATTGCCTTACCAAAAATTTTAAATCTAGAAATTCCACCATCAGGAAAAATGTTAATTTTTATAAAATTAATTTTATCATTTTTCATTAATGTGTTTTTAAACGTATGAGTTTTGTTTGCTGATAAATTAATTTTGTATAATAAAAATTTCCATTTAACTGAACTTTTAACAATTGAAGAAGAAGATTTTTTATTTGATACAAAAGAAGCTTGCAATGAGCAGTGACTTGGAAAATTTCCCTTAAAGTGATGAGTTGATATTTCAATTTTATCAATTTTTTTACCATTAATGGGGTTTAGTATTAACCAGTCAAAACCTTTATCTCTTCTTCTTCTTGTTTCCCAACCATCACCCATGTTTTTAGCTTTTCCAGGAGCTAAAATATTCTCTGCTTTTCCAAAATGTTCGTTGTTACATGCAGTAACAGAGGCACCATTTAATAGTGATGCTAAATTAATTGTTTTATTTCCAAATTTATTATTCTCTTTTGATATACTTCCATAAAGTCTTAATCTTGCAACACCTCCATCTGGAAATATATTCAATTTAACATGAGTAAAAATTGTTTTAGAGGATGTATTAAATATATGATGACTATTTGGCTTTGTTTTCTTTTTACTGATTAATATTTTCCATTTTAAATCTTTAATATTTTTAGATTTTGAATAACAGCCTTCCAATGAAATCATGGATGGTTGATTTCCATTAAAATGTGAAGTGTCAACATCTACTTTGTTAATTGATCCTGGTTTACCAAGTTTAATAATTAAAAAATCATGTCCAGATGTCCTTTTTCTTCTAGACTCCCATCCATCCATCCATTTACCATTTTTATCAAATAACCCTTCTTTAAATACAGCAGGTGAGGGATCAATAATTCTACTTGCTGAGGCAAAAAAATCATCTGTCTTAAATATAACCTTAGAACCCAATCTAGGTTGAGCTAAATCAATAAGTCCATTTGTAAAGATAATTTTTTTTGGCATTAGTTAGAATAGTTTTTAATCCAATGTTTGGCTATATCAATTCTTTTGCATAACCACACATCTTCGTGTTTTAGCACATAATCTAAAAATTTTTTTAAAGATTGAACTCTACCTGGCTTTCCAATTAATCTACAATGTAACCCTACAGACATCATCTTGGGGTTTGTTTTTCCCTCTTCGTATAAAGCATCAAAGCTATCTTTAAGGTATGTAAAAAAATGGTCACCTGTATTGAAGCCTTGATTGGTAGCAAATCTCATATCATTATTATCAAGAGTGTAAGGAATAATTAACTGTTTCTTTTTACCTCTAGTCTCCCAGTAGGGTAAATCATCACTATATGAATCACTGTCATATATAAATCCGCCATCTTCCATAACTAAATCCCTAGTATTAGGGCTGCATCTGCCTGTGTACCACCCATTTGGTCGTTCACCAAATATTCTTTTATGAATTTGTATAGCAAGTTTCATATGTTTTTTTTCTTCAGATTTTTTAATATTTTGGTAATCAATCCATTTCCATCCGTGGGATGCCACTTCGTAATCTGCATCTTTTATAGCTTTACATATTTCAGGATTTTTTTCTAAAGCCATACCTACTCCAAAAATTGTTATTGGAATTTTTTTCTCTTGGAATAGTTTATGTAACCTCCAAAACCCTGCTCTTGATCCGTACTCATAAAGAGACTCCATACTTATATGTCTTCCTATTATAGGTTTAGCTCCTATAATTTCTGATAGAAAAACTTCTGAATTTTTGTCACCATTTAAAACACAACTTTCGGCCCCTTCTTCATAATTTAAAACTATTTGAACAGCTATACGAGCGTTATTGGGCCAAACAATTTTTAAATCTTTAGAACCATATCCAATCATGTCTCGAACATTTTTTTTAAGCATAAAAAATTATAAATTAATTTTAGAGTGTTAACAATTTATTAATTTGAAATAGATTGTTCCTTAATACCATCAAGTAGGTTTAAGCATTTTTTAAGCTCATCAAGAACTATAAATTCATCAATTTTATGAGCTTGTTCAATCGAGCCAGGCCCACAAACAACTGTACTTATTCCTATTTCTTGAAACAATCCTGCTTCGGTTCCAAAAGAAACAACCTCTCTTGAGTTGTCACCAGTTAGATTTGAAACTAATTCACAAGCATTAGATTTTTTATCTCTATCAAATCCTGTAACTTCACCAATAATTTTTTTTACAATGGAAGAGTGTGGAAAAACTTTTTTCATATCAGGTAAAAGCACTTCATTTGCATATTTATCTAATTCTGCATTTAAGAACACACCATCTTCTTTAACAACTGGTCTTGTTTCCCAGTTAACATGACATTTATCTGCAATTACATTGTGTGCTATACCACCAAATATTCCACCTATTGAAAGAGTAGAGTGTGGTGGATCAAAAATTGAGTCTTTAGGTGTTCTTTCTTTAAGTTTTTCTCTTAACTCAATTAATTTATTTACATACCTAGAAGCGTATTCGACAGCACTAACACCTTTATGTGGTGTAGAACTATGACCAGCTAAACCTTCAAAGTAGGTTGTGTATTCATAGCAACCTTTATGAGCGTCTATGATTTTCATATTAGTTGGTTCACCTATAATACAAATTCCGTCTTTAACTCCTCTTTTTTTTAATTCCTCAATTAGAATTGGAGCTCCTATGCATGCAGTTTCTTCATCAAAAGTATAAGAAAAATGAATGTCTCTGTCTAAATTAGCTTTTGAATAAACTGGTGCAAATGCAAGTGTACAAGCAATGAAACCTTTCATATCACAAGCCCCTCTACCAAAAAGTTTATTACTTTTTATTGTTGCTATAAATGGATCTGTACTCCATCCTTTCGAAACTGGAACTACATCTGTATGACCAGATAAAATTATTGGTTTTTTTTCGCTAGGATATTTAGCTTTTAATGTTGCAAAAAGATTAACTCTTTTTTTTTCATTATCAAAAGTTTTAAATGATGTTGCACCCAGTTTTTTTAAAATTTCATCACAGTAATTAATTAATGAGCTGTTATCCTCTCCAGATATTGTTTTAAAAGCAATTAAATCAGTTAAAATCTTAACTGAGTTATTAAATAATTGATCTGAAATATTTTCTGTACTCATAAATAAGTTCTATTATATATTAAATATATGAAAGAACAAATAACCTATGATGCTTTTGATAAAGTAGATATTAGAGTTGGTACAGTTATTTCTGTAAAAAAAAATGAAAAAGCGAGAAAACCATCTTTAGTTATAGAGGTAGATTTTGGAAAAGAAATTGGTGTTAAGCAGTCTTCTGCACAAATAACCCATCA
>Ga0209709_10004819_pt1 | contig 10776 bp, 7 predicted proteins | sample ArcticOcean_MG_C_2_FD_187435 | JGI IMG/M metagenome (GOLD analysis project Ga0209709, IMG submission 187435) | Marine microbial communities from western Arctic Ocean - ArcticOcean_MG_CB4_136 (SPAdes) (version 2) | ecosystem: Environmental > Aquatic > Marine > Oceanic | place: Arctic Ocean...
TAGTTAAGTATCCTGAGTTGGCTGTTTTTAGAGCTGTATCTGCCAATCCTTTCCTTGCACCATGAGTGGAAATAAAGTATTGCTGAGCTGTAAGTCCTTCTCTAAAATTTGCAGTTATTGGAGTTTCAATTATCGACCCATCAGGCTTAGCCATTAATCCACGCATTCCTGCTAGTTGTCTTATTTGAGCGGGTGATCCTCGAGCTCCTGAATCTGCATACATGAACACAGAATTAAAAGAGTCAGAAACAACTTTAGTGCCATCTTTCTCAATAAATTCTTCTTTTGATATATTGTCCATCATGGATTTAGCTATCATTTCATTTGCTCTAGTCCAAATATCAATTGCTTTATTGTACTTTTCTCCTTGAGTCACTAGTCCTGAAGCAAATTGAGCCTCTATATCTTTTACTTCTTGTTCTGCATCCGAGACGATACTTTGTTTGTTGGCTGGGATAATGAAGTCATCTATGCCTATTGAGGATCCTGACCTAGTAGAATGCTCATAGCCCATATACATCAATTGATCAGCAAAAATTACAGTCTTTTTTAATCCTGCCTTTCTATAGCAGACATCAATTAAGTTAGAAACTGCTTTACTGTCTAAAGTTCTATCAACCAATGAAAAAGGCATATTTTCGGGAAGTAATTCAAAAAGTAAGGCCCTACCTACAGTAGTATCAACAAGTTGACTTTTCTCTTCTGCAGAGTTGTTTGGCTTTAACCTTACTTTTATTTTTGCATGGACATCTACTATGCCCGCATAAAAGGCTCTATTTACTTCATTAACAGAAGACATTATTTTGCCTTCGCCTTTAGCATTAACTTTCTCTCTTGACATGTAATATATTCCTAGTACTACATCTTGAGAAGGGTCAATAATTGGCTTTCCATTAGAAGGTGAAAGGATATTATTTGAAGCCATCATAAGAGCTCTGCATTCCAGCTGAGCTTCAATTGTTAGAGGGACGTGCACAGCCATTTGATCTCCATCAAAATCTGCGTTGTAAGCTTTACACACAAGCGGGTGAAGCTGAATAGCCTTTCCTTCAATAAGAACTGGTTCAAAAGCTTGGATGCCTAACCTGTGAAGAGTTGGTGCCCTGTTAAGCATTACAGGATGTTCTCTGATTACTTCATCCAATATGTCCCATACTTCAGGTTCCTCTCTGTCTACCATCCTCTTAGCTAACTTAATAGTATTTGCTAATTCAAGTTGCTGCAATTTACCGAAAACAAATGGCTTAAATAGTTCTAAAGCCATTTTTTTGGGCAATCCACATTGATGTAATTTTAAAGTAGGACCAACAACAATTACAGATCTACCTGAATAATCAACACGCTTTCCTAGAAGGTTTTGTCTAAACCTGCCTTGTTTCCCTTTTATCATGTCTGCTAGTGACTTAAGCGGGCGCTTATTAGAACCAGTTACGGCCCTTCCTCTTCTTCCATTATCAAGAAGAGCATCAACAGATTCCTGTAGCATTCTTTTTTCATTTCTTGTGATAATGTCTGGAGCATTAAGATCTAAAAGTCTTTTGAGTCTATTGTTTCTATTTATTACTCTTCTATATAGATCATTTAAGTCAGAAGTAGCGAACCTACCTCCTTCTAAAGGAACTAATGGTCGCAAATCAGGCGGTAAAATTGGAAGTACCTCTAGAACCATCCATTCAGGTCGATTACCGGATTGATTAAAAGATGTGAGAAGTTTTAGCCTTTTTGCAAATTTCTTTAACTTAGCTTCTGATTTGGTAAGAGGCATTTCATCTTGTATATCTTTTATTGCCGCTTCTAAATCTAATTCCTTTAAAAGCGTTTGTATAGATTCTGCTCCCATACCTGCTTTAAATTCATCGCCCCAAGTTTCTAAAGCTTCATAATATTCTTCATCTGTTAAAAGCTGACCTTCATCTAAATCTGTCATGCCTGGTTCAATAACAATGAAAGATTCAAAATACAAGACTCTTTCAAGATCCTTGAGTGTTAAATCTAAAGTTAGCGCAAGCCTTGACGGTAAAGATTTAAGAAACCAAATATGAGCAACAGGAGTAGCCAGCTCTATATGACCCATTCTTTCTCTTCTTACTTTAGAAAGAGTTACCTCTACGCCACATTTCTCGCAAACAACACCTCTGTGTTTCATTCTCTTATATTTGCCACATATACATTCGTAATCTTTGATGGGTCCAAATATTTTTGAGCAAAACAGTCCATCGCGTTCCGGTTTAAAAGTTCTGTAATTAATTGTTTCCGGTTTCTTAACTTCGCCATAAGACCAAGACCTTATTTGTTGAGGTGAAGCCAAACCAGCTCTTATTGAGTTATATTCAACGCCATGACCCTGATCTCTTAATAAATTTACTAAGTCTTTCAATTTAATCTCCTAGTCTTCTATGTTTTCTAATTCTAAATCTATACCTAGAGATCTGATCTCTTTAGTAAGGACATTAAATGATTCTGGTATTCCGGGTTCCATCTCAAAGTTCCCATCAACAAGATTCTTATATATAGCTGTTCTGCCTGCAACATCATCTGACTTTACTGTCAGCATTTCTTGCAAAGTATACGCTGCACCATAAGCTTCCAGCGCCCAAACTTCCATTTCACCAAATCTTTGGCCTCCAAATTGAGCCTTTCCACCCAGCGGCTGTTGGGTTACTAAACTATAACTACCAGTAGATCTTGCATGCATTTTATCTTCGATTAAATGGTTAAGCTTTAAAATATACATGTAACCTATAGTTGTCTCTCTATCAAACTTATCTCCAGTACGACCATCGTATAGCTGTGTCTGACCATTTCTAGGTAAGCCTGCAAGTTCAAGCATTGATTTTACTTCTTCTTCTTTAGCGCCATCAAAGACAGGAGTAGCCATAGGAACTCCATCTCTTAAGTTATTTGCTAAGTCTAGAATCTCAGTTTCATTGAGAGAGCTCAGGTCTTGTGAACCGTCTTTTTCATAAATCTCTGAGAGGAAAGGTTTAATCTCTGAAGATTTTTTACCTTCGTCTATCATTTCACCAATTTTCTTCCCTAACTCCTTAGCCGCCCAACCCAAGTGAGTTTCCAGAACCTGTCCAACATTCATACGAGAAGGAACTCCTAGTGGATTAAGAACAATATCAACAGGATTTCCATCAACATCATGAGGCATATCTTCAACAGGCATTATGACTGAAATAACTCCTTTATTTCCATGCCTACCTGCCAACTTATCTCCAGGTTGGATTCTTCTTTTGATAGCAAGGTAAACCTTTACAATCTTGAGAACACCTGGCGCTAGATCATCTCCGCCCGTGACCTTGTCTCTCCTTTTGGTGAAAGCTAATTCTAAATCTTCTTTATATTCCTCTAAACTTTTATGGATGTTATTAATCTGATCATTGGCGTCTTCGTTGGATAGTCTTATTTTGTACCAATCACTTTTATCGATGCCATCTAGGTCTATTTGTTTAATTATGGAGCCTTTAGTCAAACCTTTTCCGCTCACTACTTTTTTTCCAATTAGAATGCTCTCTAGTCTTGATAAGGCAGATTGTTCAAGTATTTTTAGTTCATCTTGAATATCTTTCTTAATTTCTTCTAACTGCGATTCTTCAATGGCTTCGGCTCTGCCATCTTTTTCCAACCCATCTCTAGTAAAGACGTGAACGTCAATTACAGTTCCATCTGCACCTGATGAAACCCTCAACGAGCTATCCTTAACGTCTGATGCCTTCTCTCCAAAAATAGCTCTTAATAATTTTTCTTCAGGGCTAAGTTGCGTTTCTCCTTTTGGAGTAACTTTTCCAACAAGAATATCTCCTGCCTTAACTTCAGCACCGATATGCACAATTCCATGCTCATCTAATTTCGATAGAGCGTTATCACCAACATTAGGAATATCTGCAGATATTTCCTCAGGTCCCAATTTTGTATCCCTTGAAACACAAGTTAATTCTTGAATGTGGATACTTGTAAATTTGTCTTCTCTAACCAGCCTATCGGAAATTAAAATTGAATCTTCAAAGTTGTATCCGTTCCAAGGCATGAATGCTATTCGCACGTTCTGTCCAAGAGAAAGCTCTCCCATATCTATAGAGGGGCCATCTGCCAATATGTCATTCTTGCTTATCTTGTCCCCCGAAGAAACAACGGGTCTTTGATTAATACATGTATTCTGATTTGATCTTGTATATTTAATTAAATTATAAATATCCACACCTGACTCACCAGCTTGTATCTCTTTTTCTGAAGCTCTGACAACAATCCTACTGGCATCTATACTTTCAATAGTTCCCCCTCTTAAGGCGGTGACACAAGAGCCTGAATCACGTGCCACAACTCTTTCGACTCCTGTTCCTACAAGAGGCTTTTCAGCCTGTAAGGTAGGTACAGCCTGCCTCATCATATTAGAACCCATTAATGCTCTATTAGCATCATCATGCTCCAAGAAAGGAATTAAAGATGCTGCAACTGAAAAAGCCTGTTGAGGAGAGACATCCATGAAGTCTACTTTTTCAGCTGGCATAAAAGTGAATTCATTTTTATATCTAACGGGCACTAGGTCTTCAATAAATTTGTCATTCTTATCAAGAAGTGCACTAGCTTGAGCAATTATAAAATCGCTTTCTTCGATAGCTGAAAGATATTGAAAATCAGTTGCTGAAACTTTTCCGTTAACTACTTTCCTGAAAGGGCTTTCTAAGAAGCCATATTCATTTGTCCTCGCATAAGCAGCCAATGAGTTTATTAACCCAATATTAGGTCCTTCGGGTGTTTCTATTGGACACACTCTTCCATAATGAGTTGGATGAACATCCCTAACTTCGAACCCTGCTCTTTCTCTTGTCAATCCCCCTGGTCCCAAAGCAGAAACTCTTCTTTTGTGAGTAACTTGTGCCAATGGATTATTTTGATCCATGAATTGAGATAATTGACTAGAACCAAAGAATTCTTTAACTGCAGCAGAAACAGGCTTCGCATTGATAAGGTCTTGAGGTCCTAAGTCATCTGTTTCAGCAGTTGCTAATCTCTCCCTCACAGCTCTCTCAACTCTTACTAGACCAATTCTGTACTGATTTGAGACCATCTCTCCTACAGATCTTATTCTTCTATTACCCAAATGGTCAATATCATCAACTTGACCCTTACCGTTTCTTATAGCTACTAAAGTTTTGAGAGTATCCAATATGTCTTTATGCTCTAAAATACTATTTCCTTCAAGAACTTCGTTCCCCAACCTTTTGTTAAATTTCATTCTTCCAACTGCAGAAAGATCATATCTTTCTGAGTTAAAAAATAAATTAGTAAAAAGTGTAGTTGCAGCTTCCTTTGTTGGAGGTTCACCTGGTCTCATCATCCTATAAATCTCTACCAATGCTTCGATTTCATTAGTGGCAGCGTCAGCTCTCAAAGTATCTGCCATATAAGGACCGGCTTCAATGTCATTTATGTACAAGACCTCTATCTCGGATAATTTTAACTCCTCTATAACTTCAATATTTTCTTCATCAATTATAGAATTCGCTTCTAAAATAATTTCTCCTGTAGTCTTATCTAACATGTCCTTTGCTAAGACTTGACCAAAAAGTCCTTCTTTATTAATTGTTAAGGTTTTTAGTTTTGCACTTTCTATCTTTCTTATATGCCTAGCACTTATCCTCTCTCCTTTTTTAAGAATAAGTTCACCTTTAGCCTCAATATCTGCGGGAGCTATCTTTCCCATTAATCTTCTGGGTATAACTTGCAATTGATAAGAGTCTTTTTTAACTTTATATATTTCTGTTTCATAGAAACTTTCAAGTATTTCTTGGTTTGTAAGCTTTAGTGCTTTTAATAAAATAGTTGCTAAGAGTTTTCTTCTCCTGTCTATTCGAACGTATACTAGATCTTTTGCATCGAATTCAAAATCTAACCAAGATCCTCTGTAAGGAATTACCCTTGCGCCGTATAAAACCTTTCCTGAAGAATGACTCTTACCTTTGTCATGATCAAAGAATAGGCCGGGTGATCTGTGGAGCTGAGAAACAACAACACGTTCAGTTCCATTAATAATAAAAGAACCGTGTTCGGTCATTAAAGGGACAGTTCCCATATAAACTTCTTGAGATTTTCCTTCTTTTAATTTTCCAGATTCTTTATCAATAAAGAATAAATTGCATGTTATGTGAAGAGAAATATCATATGTAATTCCTTTTAATTTACATTCTCTTTCATTGAAAATTGGTTCACCTAAAGTGTATCCAGAAAATTCCATACGTGCAAAACCATTGTGGCTTTCAATAGGAAATATTGAGTCCAATACTTGCTGCAATCCTTGGTCAGCTCTCTTATCGGATTCAATATATCTCTGTAAAAATTTGTCATACGACTGAAGTTGAGAAGCCAATAAATTTGGCAACTCCATTACGCTGGAGATTTTCTCAAAACTCCTTCTAACTCTTTTTTTCTCAGTGTATGAAAAACTCATATAAGCCCCTATCTAAAAATTAATTACTTACGGAAATGGAAAGTTAGAAAAGAGCTATTTTAGCTCTACTTTAGCCCCAGCATCTTCAAGTTGCTTGGCATATTCATCTGCTTCTGCTTTATTAACGCCCTCTTTAATAATGGAAGGTGCAGTATCTACTAAGCCCTTAGCATCCTTTAGGCCAAGCCCTGTTATAGCTCTTACAGCCTTAATGACTTCTACTTTTTTATCTCCAATTTCTGCCAGATGTATGTCTACATCAGCAGCTGCTTCTTCTTCTGCCTCTGCTCCACTTGCTGCTGGCGCTGCTGCTGCTACAGGAGCTGCTGCTGATACGCCAAATTTCTCTTCCATTGCTTCTATAAGCTCCACCACATCGATAACGCTCATTTCTGCTATTGCTTCTAATATTTCTTCTTTACTTAGTGCCATGATTTATTCTCCAATAAATTATTATAGTTTTTATAAATTAAGATTCTGCCTGCTGTTTCTGATCTTTTACCGCCTGCAAAGTTCTTACTAACTTTGATGGTACTTGGTTCAAGATTGAAACGAACTTAGTCATAGGTGCATTCAATATGCCTGCCAATTGAGCCAAAGCTTCATCTCTGCTTGGCATATTAGCTAGCACAGATAATTTTGAAAGTTCAAGCAAGGAATCACCAAGTGATATACCTTTGACCTGAAAGTTCTTATTAACTTTAGTAAAATTATTTACTAACTTAGCTGCACTTGTTGGATCCTCTAAAGAGAATGCCAGCATAGTTGGTCCTACTAATAAGTCTTCGAAACAAGAAAATTTAGTATCATTTAATGCTCTTTTTGCAAGAGTATTTCTTATAACTTTCAGATGAACCGATGACTCCCTAGCTTCCTGGCGAAGCTTAGTCAATTCAGACACTGTAGTTCCATGATAGTCTGCAGCTATTGCTGAAACTGCTTTATTAGCAACTCCATTAAGTTCTTCAACTGCAATTTTCTTATCATCAATGCGCATTGGCATCCTCTTATCCTCCTAACACCAAACTTGCGTTCAGTATTTTACTGGTAAACAAAGAAATTACTTTCATTGCAGACCATCTGCGTAGGTTGAATATATTAAGTAAGAAAAAACTTCTTACACCTACGGTCTTCGATGGATACGACAGAGTCGCACCATACTGAAGAAACCTTCCTATCTTTATCAATTTATTATAATTTAAGAGATGACAGGTCTATCTCTATACCTGCTCCCATTGTGCTAGATAGCGTAACTTTTTTTATGAACACACCTTTGGCTGAAGGCGGCTTATTTCTCTTCAAATCTTCTAATAATGTTTCTAGGTTCTGTTGTACTTGTTCAGCTGAATAAGAGATGTCCCCTATTCTTCCATGCACAATAGCTCCTTTGTCTGATCTGTAACGGATCTGACCTGCTTTTGCATTCTTAACTGCATTTGCTACATCTTTTGTGACCGTTCCTGTCTTGGGATTCGGCATGGTTCCTTTAGGGCCTAATACCTTTCCTAAGGGGCTTACAATTTTCATAGTGTCTGGAGTTGCGATTATGACATCATAGTCATCATCACCACCTTTGATAGCTTCTGCTAAATCTTCCATTCCAACAATATCTGCTCCGGCTTCCTTTGCTGCTAAAGCAAGGTCTCCTTCAACAAACACAGCTACCTTACAAGGCTTGCCGGAACCAGCAGGAAGTAATGTCGCTCCCCTCATGTTTTGATCTGACTTTCCCGGATCTATCCCTAAATTTATTGCAACATCAATTGATTCACTGAACTTTACTTTAGGAGAAGCCTGGAAGAAATCTATTGCCTCCGAGATTTGATATTTTTTAGCTTCTAAAGTTGCTATATTTTCTTGTCTTTTTGATATTTGACTCATTATCCTTCTACCTCTATTCCTGCGCTTCTAGCACTTCCTGCTAAAGTTTTTACAGCTGCGTCCATATCCGCTGCAGTTAAGTCTACATCTTTAATTTTAGCTATCTCTTCTAATTGCAATCTTGTTACTTTGCCAACTTTTAAACTATTTGGAGTGCCACTGCCTTTAAGAATACCAGCAGCTTTCTTGATAAGAATAGAAGCTGGTGTTGTTTTTATAATAAAATCAAAGCTTTTATCTTCATAAACTGTTATTACTACAGGGCAAGGCATTCCTTGTTCCATTTCTTTAGTTCTTGCATTAAAGGCATTGCAAAAATCCATCAAAGCGAGTCCATGTTGACCTAAAGCTGGTCCAACTGGCGGGCTAGGTGATGCCGCTCCTGCTGGAACTTGAAGTTTAATGTAAGTTGATATTTCTTTTGCCATTATGCTTTCTCTATTTGATTAAATTGCAGTTCAACAGGTGTTGAACGCCCAAAAATTAAGACTGCTACCCTAACTTTACTTTTTTCATAATTTACTTCTTCCACAACTCCACTGAAATCATTAAAAGGTCCATCAACAACTCTAACCATTTCACCAGGTTCAAAAGATATTTTTGGTTTTGTTACCTCTGATCCCTGCTCTAACTGTTGCATGATTCCGTCGGCTTCTAATTTAGATAATGGAGAAGGTTTGTCCTTAGTCCCTCCTATGAATCCCATGACGCGCGGTGTATCTTTAACTAGGTGCCAACTATCATCATTCAATTCCATACTCACTAAAACATAACCAGGGAAAAATTTTCTTTGTGTCTTTCTTTCTTGTCCACCTTTCATTTCTAGAACTTCTTCAGCTGGGACCATGATCTCACCAAAAAGATCTTCCATTCCAAGCCTTTCTATTCTTTCTAAAAGAGCCTCTCTAACTTTATTCTCATAACCAGAATAAGCATGCACTACGTACCATTGTTTATCCATTTCGTTATCCTAATAATTGAGCCGTTGCCCAACCAAATAAAGAGTCGAGACCCCATAAAACTAAAGCAGCAATAGTAATTGCCACCAATACAATCAAAGTAGTTTGAGTAGTTTCTATTCTTGTAGGCCAAACTACACGTCTAATTTCAGCTCTAGATTCTAGAATAATTTTTAGAGACTCTTTTCCTTCAAGAGTCGTAGCAGCAACAAAAAGACCAAGTCCTGCTACTAAGATCACACCAATCACTCTATAAAGGAGTGGCTGGTCAACAAAAGAAGAATTCCCATATACAGCAAGTCCAATTAAGGCAATTGCGATGGACCATCTTATATAATTTTGCATTCTTAAAGTACTAGTTTCCATAAATAGAAAAGGCTATAAAGTTGGCCAAGTGGCAGGCCAGGAGGGAATCGAACCCCCAACCTATGGTTTTGGAGACCATCGCTCTGCCAATTGAGCTACTGGCCTATTCAATAATTTTTGTTACGACTCCTGATCCTACAGTTCTTCCGCCTTCTCTGATCGCAAATTTCATTCCGTCATCCATTGCTACAGGAGAAATCAGCTCAACTGTCATATCTATATTGTCACCAGGCATTACCATTTCAACACCCTCTGGAAGCTCGCAGGCTCCAGTAACATCTGTAGTTCTAACATAGAATTGTGGTCTGTAACCTTTGAAGAAAGGAGTGTGCCTTCCACCTTCTTCTTTAGAAAGAACGTAAACGGTTGCTTCAAACTTAGTATGTGCAGTAATAGCACCTGGTTTAGTAAGAACTTGTCCTCTTTCTACTTCATCTCTTTGAGTTCCTCTTAAAAGGATTCCAACATTTTCTCCAGCCTTTCCTTCATCTAAAAGTTTCCTAAACATCTCAACTCCAGTACAAACTGTTGTTTGAGTATCCCTTATACCGACAATCTCTATCTCTTCATTAACTTTTATTTCACCTTGTTCGATTCTACCTGTCACAACAGTGCCTCTTCCTTGAATAGTAAAAATATCCTCAATAGGCATTAAGAAAGGTTTCTCTAATTCTCTAACTGGCATCGGAATAAATGAGTCCAATGCATCTACAAGTTCTGTTATCTTTGCAGCATAATCTGCATCGCCCTCTAAAGCTTTAAGAGCTGAACCAACAATCACCGGAGTATCATCACCAGGGAAGTCGTATTCTGTTAAGAGCTCTCTCACTTCCATTTCTACGAGTTCGATTAATTCGTCATCATCAACCATATCCGCTTTATTCAAGAAAACTACAATATGAGGAACGCCTACTTGTCTCGCTAAAAGAATGTGTTCTCTTGTTTGAGGCATGGGGCCATCAGCAGCATTTACTACTAATATTGCTCCATCCATTTGAGCCGCACCTGTAATCATATTTTTTATATAATCAGCATGACCAGGACAATCAACGTGCGCGTAATGTCTTTCTACAGAATCATATTCAACGTGAGAAGTGGATATAGTAATTCCACGTT
>Ga0209709_10004820_pt1 | contig 10775 bp, 12 predicted proteins | sample ArcticOcean_MG_C_2_FD_187435 | JGI IMG/M metagenome (GOLD analysis project Ga0209709, IMG submission 187435) | Marine microbial communities from western Arctic Ocean - ArcticOcean_MG_CB4_136 (SPAdes) (version 2) | ecosystem: Environmental > Aquatic > Marine > Oceanic | place: Arctic Ocean...
AACATGGTAAAGCTTCTGAGTACGCACTTTGTGCTTCTCAATGGCATAAATCTCTATCATACAAAGACAACTACTTTGGTGGTGGTATGAAATATGATGCAGACTTTACTAAAGCATTTGGATATGCACCGCCATACCAAGCTGCTGAATCTTCTGCTGCTTTATTAGTTTTTAAAGATGCGTTCGAAAGAGCACAATCATTTGATACTAAAAAAGTTAGAGATGCTTTAGCTGCAACTGATATGCAAACTTTTTATGGAAACATAAAATTTGCTGCAGGTGGTCAAAACGTATCTAAGCCAATGGTGCTTTTCCAAGTATCATGTAACGATGATGGTAGTGTGTGTGAAAACAAAGTTGTAGCTCCGACAAAATGGGCATCAGCTGAGTTGGTGCACCCAATTCCATCTTGGTCAGAAAGATAACACCTAATATGTAAAATGCTCCCTAGTAATAGGGGGCATTTTTTTATAAACATCTATAGAATTTATGGATTTATTAATTTTCCAAGCTCCTATTTTAATGGTTCAAGCGTCAATGGACGGAATACTTCTTGGTATTTTGTTTGCATTAATTGCTTACGGAATGGCATTGCAGTGGGGAGTAATGAATATAATAAACATTGCTCAAGGAGAATTAGTAATAATGGGTGGATACATTGCATACTTTATGTATCTTTCAGGAATTCACCCAGCCTTTGGAGTGATTGTTTCACCAATCATCATGTATTGTGTGGGTTGGGGAATGTACAAACTTGTTATTAATAAAGTAGTAGACAAAGATTTGTTTACATCAATTCTTGCAACATTTGGAATTAGTATTTTAGCTCAACAACTAATGAATTTTGCATTTGGGGCAGATGTAGTAGTCGCTCAATCAAATTTTGGTACAACAATGTTATTTAACAACTCTGTTACACTTCCAAATGCTAAAATATTTTCAGGAGTAATTTGTGTGATATCGGCAATTATTCTTGTCATTTACATGAAGAAATCAAAATTAGGTAGAGCAATAAGAGCAACAGCTCAGAATGCAAGAGCTGCTAAAATTTTAGGTGTTGATACTGAGAAAGTTTATGCAGCAACTTTTGGCATTAATGCAGCATTATGTGGAATAGCTGGTGCTTGTATTGCAATTACATTCACACTTCACCCTTACACAGGATTACCTTATACGGTTAGATCTTTCATGATTGTAATTATTGCAGGACTTGGAAATTTACCAGCTGTTGCAATATCAGGAATGGGACTTGGAGTATTTGAGGAATGGGCAGATTATCTGCTTGGAACTGAATTTAGAATTGCAGCAGTATTTTCATTACTAGTCATTATTCTAGTCTATAGAAGATTTAAATTAGCAAAAAAAAGAGAGTATTTAAAATAATGAATAAAAATACTTTATTATATGCTGGCTTAATAATCTTTGGGTTGGCTGGAGCATTCATATTTCCAGCTTATAAGCTTCAGCTTTCATTTCTTTATATATTAATTGTTTTAGCTATGACTTGGGATGTTCAAGGTGGACAGATGGGTTACAACACATTTGGTAATATATTATTTTTTGGTGTTGGAATGTATGTTGCATCAAGCACTCAAATAGCAATGTTTTTTTCACTTGCTGAATGGACAGATGCAGGTGGAGAAAAAACTTTTGTTCACACTATCCCTCAATTTTTTCAAGGTTTTGGTGTTGGTATATTGTTAGCAGGAATTATTCCTACAATAATAGCTGGTGTAATTGGTTATGGGATTTTAGGTTTAAGAGGACATTACTTTGCAATTTGTACATTAGCATTAGGAATTGCTGCAGGTGAACTTGCGGGTGGAATTGAGATTATTGGCGCAGGTCAAGGTATGACAGTTCCAGTTTGGCCAAAAGGATTTGGATCTAACGCATCATCATCTCAGTTTTTATATTATTTGTGTTTTGCTCTTGCAGTTGTAACTTTTATTACTTTAAAGTGGGCCTACAGCACAAGATTTGGTTTAGTTTTAAATGCAATAAGAGACAATGAAGATAAAGCGGAGGCAATGGGAATTCATACAATGAGATATAAAATTATTGGCTGGATGGTATCAGCATTCTTTGTTGGAATTGCTGGAGGGTTAATGGGTCATATCAATGGTTACATTGAACCAACAGAAATTGCATTTGCTGGACCAACTTTTGGTGTTTTTATGGTTTTAATGGCAATCCTTGGTGGTAAAGGAACTTTATGGGGACCACTTGTTGGTGCAATTATATTTCACTTATTTAAAGAAGGTTTTTGGACTTACTTTCTGGGCTGGCAGTATGTTGCTCTTGGAGTTTTAATTATTATAATCGTTGTTTATTTTCCTGAAGGGGTAATGGGATGGTTAAGAGAAAAGTATCCTGAAAGATTTGGTGAAGTTGTTGATGAAGCCGATCTAAAAGCACAGGTGGAATTAAAATAATGGCTATATTAGATATATCAAATGTAAGTAAGTCCTTTGGTGGTGTTAAAGCTAACGTTAATATTTCAATGTCAGTTAAACAAGGTGAAATTGTTGGATTAATTGGTCCAAATGGATCTGGTAAAACTACTTTATTTAATTCAATAGTTGGAACTTATCCAATCGATAATGGTTCAATTAAATTTGATGGCACAGAGGTTTCAGAACTGCCAGTGCCGGTTGTTGCAAAACTTGGACTACTTAGAACATTTCAACAAACTAGAATTTATGGAAAACTAAACTGTATTCAAAATATGCTAATTAGTAATAAGCCAGAAAATGATGGAATATTAACAGTGTTCCAAAAAATACCATCAAATTTAACAGATAAAGCAGAGACGTTATTAAAATTTGTAGGCCTTCATCAGAAGAGAAAACTTAGAGCGGGAGATCTTTCTTTTGGACAACAAAAATTATTAGAACTTGCTATGGCATTAATGAATGAGCCCAAAATGCTTTTATTGGATGAGCCAACAGCTGGAATTAATCCTACCTTAATCAATGGAATTATTGATCGTTTGATTACTGTTAATAAAGACTACGGAATTACTTTATTAGTTATAGAACATAATATGAAAGTAATCATGAATTTAGCACAAAGAGTTTTTTGTTTAGCACATGGTCAAATGTTAGCAAATGGAACTCCAGATGAAATTAAAAATGATAAGCGTGTATTAGATGCTTACTTGGGAGCACAATAATGTCAAATCAGTATGATGTATTAGGAAAGGCACCTGGACCAGAAGAGCTAAAGAAATTAGCTCCTGAGAATAATCATGTAACAATAAAAAAATTATCAGCTGGTTATGGTAAGATGGAAATACTTCATGATTTTGATTTGTATGCAGATAAAGCGCAATCATTATGTTTGATTGGACCTAACGGTGCGGGAAAATCTACAATACTTCATTCTATCTATGGCTTTACAAATATTTTTTCAGGACAAATCGAAATTGATGGAAAAGAAATTACGCATTTAACTCCAGCTCAAAAACTTACATCATGTGGAATTGCTTATATACTTCAAGATAATTCTGTTTTCCCAGATATGACAGTTGAAGAAAACTTATTGATGGGTGGTTATGCTAAAGAAAACACAGATGAGTCTTATCAAGAAGCAGAGAGAATTTTTGAAAAATATGAAAGATTAAGAAACAGAAGAAACCAACCTGCTAAAGTTTTGTCAGGTGGTGAAAGAAGATTACTAGAGATTTCTAGAGCATTAGTTATGAAACCATCTGTCTTATTGGTTGATGAGCCATCAATCGGCTTAGAACCAAGATACATTGATATGGTTTTTGAAATTTTAAGAGACCTTCAAATAACAGAAAAGAAAACAATCATTTTAGTAGAACAAAATGCTAAAAAAGGATTAGAGTTTGCAGATATTGGTTACGTTTTAGTATCAGGACAAACTGCAATTGCTGGCAAAGGGGATGACTTATTAAAAAATCCTGATGTAGGCAGATTATTCCTTGGTGGTTAATGGTTAAAATAAAGTATTTTTTAAAAGGTTTCATTTCTATTAAAGGAGCAGACAGTCCAGCTATTGCGTTGTTTGCAAGTTTTGTAGCTATTGGAGCATTATTTAAAAATATAGGGCTAAATATTCAAGAAAGTATTTTCTCAACACTTTTAACTTATGCGTTACCAGGTTCATTAATAATGGCTGAGTCATTAATCGTGGGTGCCTCGTTATTAAATATTTTTTTAGCAGTTTGGCTGGTTAATGCACGACTTTATCCGATGACTATATCATTATTTCCATTACTAACACATAAAAGCCAACCAAGACTAAAGTACTATCTAGCTTGTCATTTTATAGCTGTTTCAGCATGGTTAATAATGAAAAAAAATTATAAATCCGTTGAAAGAAAATACCGTTTGGATTTTTGGATTGGTGTAGGTGCAGCAAATTTATTAGTTGCGGTTTCAGCCACAGCATTTGGTTTTTTTATAGCAGAATACCTAAACAAAGATATGACAATAGGATTGGCAATAGTAAATCCAGTTTATTTTATATGTGTAATGGTTGGAGCTATGAAAACTATTCAAATGAGTTTAGCTGTTATATTGGGATCATTATTTGGGATTGTATTTTATTTTGTATCACCTGAATGGTGTATTTTACTTGGTGGTTTTACAGCTGGAACTTTTGCATTTTTTATAGGAGAATCAAATGGCACTTAATATAGTACTAGCAATTTTAGTAACATCTTTAGCAACTTATATTTCAAGGTTTCTTGGTGTAATAACATCTAAGAAAATAAAAGAAACCTCAAAAATTTTTAGATGGTTTAATTGTCTTGCTTATTCAACTTTGTCAGCTTTACTCGCAAGGATAATTATTTTTCCAGCAGGAGCATTAGCTGAGGTGGATTATCTTACTAGATTTATAGTCGTTTTTATTTGTTTAATGATGTTTTTAATTAGTAAAAAAAACTTTGTCTATCCAACAGTTTTATCTGCCTTACTTTTGGCATTTTTGAGTTCAAATTTTTAAGAATTGCTTTTTTAAAAAAGATTTAATATTATTAAATATGCAAAAAATACAAGGACTTGATATTGCAGAAAATGAAAGCTCAAGTAGAATTATAAATATAAAAATTGAAAATGAAATTTTAGAAAAATTAATATTTCCCTTTAATAAATTTGATATTACTGCGCTTGAATATAAACCATTTACAAGATTTACCATTGCAAAGAGCTTAGATGACCTAACTGATAATAAGTTAAGTAAACTAATGAATTCAATTATTAGAGATAGAAGTTCGGGTTGTTTTATTATTGGTCCTAAAAATATAAGCTCTAAAATTAATGATATTTTTTTAATTAAATTATCAACGGCAATTGCACATTTGATTGGCAACCCTAACTTTGATGCGATGGCTGGTAAGTATTATGCAAGATTTTTTGTTAAGCATGAGGATAAGAGTGATTCTTATCTAAGAAAAGCTTATATAAATATGGACCTTCATACTGATGGAACTTATGTAAAAGAAAATACAGATTGGTTGTTGATGACTAAAATCGAAGAAATAAATGCAGAAGGGGGTGAAACTACAATGTTGCACCTTGATGATTGGGAGCATTGTGAAGATTTGTTTAAAGACCGGGTAGGAAAACAAGATTTTATATGGGGATCACCCAAAAGCAAAAATATAGAATATAAGGTAGTACACCCTATATTTTCTGAAGATCAAAAAAAAAGACCCCAAATTTCATACATTGATCAATTTCCAAGACCAATAAATATGGAACAAGGAGTTTTTTTACAAAAATTGTCTGATTCTTTAGAAGAAAGTAAATATAAAGTGCTTACAAAGCTTCCAGTAGCTTCAACAGTTATAGCAAATAATCATTTTTGGCTACACGGTAGAAAACCATTTAAGGAAAACAAAGATTTAAGTAGAGAGCTTTTAAGAATCAGAGGTTCATTTTTTAAATAATAAAATTATTAGATTAAATTCTAGGTTGAATAAGGTTATTTTTTTTAATTTAATTAAAAAAGTGTTGATTTAGCTAGTTTTTATTGTTGTAAAATTGCAACATATTTAAAAAAAAGTTTTTTTATATCAATTTTAAACTACAACTTTTGCCGTATATAAATATAAGATCAGTATATTAATATTAATAAAACAATTAACAAGTAAAGGTAACTATGAAAAAATTAACAATAGCGATTATGATGCTACTTGGTTCATTTTCTATGGCTTCTGCAGAGCTAGGTGTGAGCATTGGTGTATCAGGAAATCTCGGTTTATACGAAGCAGCTGGTTCTGAGACAGATGGTACAGAAGTTAACACAGCAAAAAATGAAGAAATGGCAGGAGCTATGGGTTCTGTATTTCTTGAAATAAATCCGTCTTTCGGAATGCTAAACAGACTATCACTTGGTGTAGATTATGTTCCTCATAAAATTCAAACTGGAACACAAACTACAATGAGATCAGATCATAGTCTTGCTGCTGGTGGAACTCCTGCAAGTGTACTTAAAAACACAGTTCAAGTTGATATAAAAGATATTACTACTGTTTATGCCAATATTAATCTTACTGATTGGTTATATGTAACTGGTGGTTTGATGACTATGGATGTAATTACTAATGAAACTCTTGCAACTGGTTCTGCTTATGCAGACACTAGTCTTGATGGTTACACTATGGGAGTAGGCGCACACATTCAAAATGATAGTGGTTTCTTCTCTAGACTTTCAGTAAACTACATGGAAATGGATGGAGTTCAGTTATCTTCAACAACTAATACAGATAACAAAGTAGACCTTAAAAGTTTAGAAGGTACTTCAGCTAAATTCTCTGTTGGAAAAACATTCTAATAAGAAAATAGTTTAAATAAAATTTAAAGCCCTCTTTTTAGGGGGCTTTTTTTTTACCTAAAATTTGCAAAATAACTGATATACTTATATTGAATTATGAAATTAGGTTTTATTGGTACTGGTAAGATAGCATCTTCAGTAATTTCGGGAATTTGCACATCAAAAATATATTTTACTAAAATAATAATTTCACCAAGAAATAAATTCATTTCACAAGAACTTAAAAAAAGATTTAAAAAAGTAACTATTGCTAAGGATAATCAAGAAGTGGTCAGTTCGTGTGATTGGGTATTTTTATCCGTAACTCCATCTGTAGGAGAAAAAATTATCAAAAATTTAAAATTTAAACCTAACCAAACGATAATTAGCTTCATATCAACAATATCATTATCACACTTAAAAAAATTAATAAAAGTTAATGCGAAAATTGTGAGAGCCATACCATTACCACCAATATCCTTAAAAAAAGGACCTGTACCAATTTGCCCTCCAAATAAAATTGTTAAGAAATTTTTTGATAAAATTGGAACTACAATTGAAATTAAAAATGAAAAATCTTCAATTAATTTTTGGGCAACATCAGGAATTATGGCATCATTTTATGAAATGCTGAGAGTAATGATAGAATGGCTAGTTAAAAGAGGAGTTAAAAGAAATGATGCTCAAAAATATATTACATCATTATTTTTAGCCCTATCAGAAGATGCTGTTAAAAATTCAAAAATGAATTTAAAATATTTAGTTAAAGATTCTCAAACTCCAAAGGGATTAAATGAACAAGGCGTAAGAGAACTATCTAAAGCAGGCTTTTATAAAACTTTAGAAAAAACACTTAACAGTATACACAGCAGATTAAGTAAATCATAAAACTATGGAAAAAATTAATTACGAAAAAGCCCCAATAAAAAATCTTATTAATAAAGATAATCATTTAAGAATTATGAGTGAATTTTTAGAAAGGAAAAAAGATCCAGTTGTATTAGAATTTGGAGTTGAAAGAGGATCCTCTACGAAAGTTTTTACATGGTTGGCAGAACAGATTAACGGAAATATTTACTCAATTGATATTAGTGATTGCAGCCAAGTAATATCTTCTAAAAATTGGCATTTTTTTCAGAGTGATGATTTAAAGATAGAAAATATATTGGAGAGATTTCCTGAAATTAAAAATCGTGGCGTAGATATGATTTACATTGATAGCTATCATGAAAATCACCATGTTCAAAAACTTTTAAATCTATGGTTTAAATATGTAAAAAAAGAAGGAGCTATTTTTATAGATGATGTTGATAGTTATAAGTTTAGAAAAAAGAAAGATATTTGGAATAGCATTGTTTATGATTTAACAGATGAAGCAATAAAAAGTTTTTACTACTCAAATATAGAAAAAACTTTTTATACAAGATATTATGGAGAAAATGGTTTAGCAAAACTCTTAAAGTATAGTGATTTATTAGATGAACCTAATCAAATTAATAAACTTTGGAATTATAATATTTTTATAAAGATACTTTATCCTTATTTAAGAAAAATTAGTAAAATTTTTAAATAAAGATAAATAATTAAAAACTTAATGACTTTAAATATTCTAGAAATTGAGAATTTACAAAAAAATTTTGGTGGTCTTGCAGCAGTTTCTAATTGTTCATTAAATATTAGAAAAGGTTCAATTACAGGAATAATTGGACCAAACGGATCTGGGAAAACCACTTTATTCAATTTAATTGCAGGAAATTTAAAAGTATCAAGTGGAAAAGTTTTATTTAATAATGAAGATGTAACAGATGTGCCATCTTATGAATTATTTTCAAAAGGAATATTAAGAACGTTCCAAATTGCTCATGAATTTACCAACCTTTCAGTGCTTGAAAATTTAATGATGGTACCAGCAAATCAATCTGGTGAAAATTTAATGACAGCTTTATTGAAACCAAGCTTAGTTAGAACTGAAGAGCTTGCTGTTAAGCAAAAAGCCCAAGATGTCGTTGATTTTTTAAATTTGAAACATCTATCAAATGAATTAGCTGGTAACCTATCGGGAGGGCAAAAAAAATTATTAGAACTTGGTAGAACCATGATGGTTGACGCTAAACTTGTACTGCTTGATGAAGTAGGGGCTGGTGTTAATAGAACACTCCTTAAAGATCTAGGAACTGCAATTCTTAAGCTAAATAAAGAAGAAGATTATACATTTTGCATGATTGAGCATGATATGGAATTTATAAGTAGATTGTGTGACCCAGTTATTGTTATGGCAGAAGGTTCAGTTTTATTTGAAGGAACTGCTGAAGAAGCTAAAAAAGATGAAAAAGTTATTGAGAGCTATTTAGGTAGAGGATCAAAACTAAAGGATGAAAACTAATGGCCTTTTTTGAAGGTTTAAAAATGACAGGTGGATATGGCACAGGACCAGATATTATTAACTCCTGTTCTGTTGGTGTAAATAGAGGAGAGATAGTTTCAATCCTAGGACCTAATGGTGCAGGTAAATCAACTGCTATGAAAGCATTACTCGGTCTTTTAAATTTAAAATCAGGTTCTGTTACAATTGATGGTAAGGATATTTCAAAACTTTCACCGCAGGATAGAGTGAAAGAAGGTATTTCATTTGTACCACAAACAAAAAATGTGTTCTCTGGAATGAGCGTCGAAGAAAATTTAGAGATGGGTGCTTATTTAAGAGATGACAATTATCAAAATATTATAGAAGAAATTTATGAACTTTTTCCAATATTGAGGGAAAAAAGAAATCAAGTAGTTGGAGAGTTATCAGGAGGTCAAAGACAACAAGTAGCTCTTGGTAGAGCTCTAATGATTAAACCATCAGTATTAATGTTAGATGAACCTACTGCAGGTGTATCCCCAATAGTGATGGATGAATTATTTGATCATATTATTAAAGTTAAAAGAACAAATGTTGCTATTTTAATGGTTGAGCAAAATGCAAAACAAGCATTGAATATTTCTGATCGTGGATATGTACTAGTTACAGGAGAAAATAAATATACAGGAACAGGTAAAGAATTATTAAATGATCCAAGAGTAAGAAGCTCTTTTTTGGGAGGATAGTATGGACTTTTTAAATGCAATTATATTACTGTTAAATTATATTTTTGTTCCAGCTTTAACTTATGGTTCACAATTAGCACTCGGTGCAATATTTGTAACTTTGATTTATGGGATATTAAGATTTGCAAACTTTGCAACTGGAGACATGATGGCTTTTGGAACTATGGTTACTATTTTAATTACTTGGTACTTTCAATCAATTGGTATTTCTTTAGGTGTTTTACCAACAGCTCTTCTAGCAATACCTTTTGCAATAATTTTTATGATTGGTTACATGCTCTTCATAGATAAGTTCGTATTTAGATATTATAGAGTTCAAAAAAGCCCTCCGGTTCAGCTTGCAATGGTAAGTATTGGTGTAATGTTTGTAACTCAAGCTGTTGTAAGAATAATAATTGGTCCTTCTGACCGAAGATTTTTTGATGGAGAAAGATTTATTATAAAAGCTAGAGAATTTAAAGAAATGACGGGACTTAATGAAGGCTTAGCAATTAAATCCAGTCAAGTATTAACAATATTTATAACATTAATATTAGTTTCGATTTTATTTTGGTTTTTAAATAAAACCAAAACAGGAAAAAGTATGCGTGCTTATTCTGACAATGAAGATTTAGCTTTATTATCAGGAATTGACCCTAAAAGAGTAGTTATGATTACATGGATTATTGCAGGTATTTTAGCAACCATTGGTGGTGCTTTGTATGGTTTGGATAAAAGTTTCAAGCCTTTTACTTACTTTAACAACATGCTACCGATTTTTGCTGCTGCTATTGTTGGTGGTATAGGAAACCCATTTGGAGCATTTTTAGGCGGTTACGTTATAGCTTTTTCAGAGATATTTATAACTTACGCATATAAGAAATTTTTTATGTATATTTTACCAGAAAGTATGGAGC
>Ga0209709_10004821_pt1 | contig 10774 bp, 14 predicted proteins | sample ArcticOcean_MG_C_2_FD_187435 | JGI IMG/M metagenome (GOLD analysis project Ga0209709, IMG submission 187435) | Marine microbial communities from western Arctic Ocean - ArcticOcean_MG_CB4_136 (SPAdes) (version 2) | ecosystem: Environmental > Aquatic > Marine > Oceanic | place: Arctic Ocean...
AATTGTACTGTTGAAGAAATTGATGTTTGCCCAGTACAAATTCAAGGTCCAAAATCTAAAGCTTTAATGAAAGACCTTTGTGGAGATCAAGTTGATTTTGACAATATGCCTTTCTACGGTTTAGCTGAAGTTAAAGTTGGTGGTAGAAGTTGTGTGATTTCTCAGTCTGGTTTCTCAGGTGAAGCTGGATATGAAATCTACTTAAGAGAAGCAACTAAATATGCTGATGATATGTGGAATGCAGTTCTTGCTGCAGGTAAAAAACATAGCCTAATGGTTATAGCTCCTGCTCACCACAGAAGAATTCAAGCTGGAATTCTTTCTTGGGGACAAGACATGGATCAACAACATAATCCTTTTCAGTGTAATCTTGGTTACCAAGTTTCTTTATCTGGCAAAGGTGAATGGGCTAAAAAAGCTGACTATGTTGGAAAAGCTGCTTTAGAAAAAATGGGTGCTGAAATTAAAGCTGGTCAAAAACCCTATAAACTTCAGCTAGTAGGACTTGAAATGGGTGGAAAACCAATTGAAGAGTATGCTCCTGATTTTTGGTTAGTATCAAATGAAGATGGTGGAGATCCTGTTGGATTTATTACATCTCCTTGGTATCACCCTGAAAAGAAGCAAAATATAGCTATGGGATATGTACCATTTGATGGAACTTTAAATGCTAATGGTTTTCCAAAAGGTAAAGTTGGAACTAAATATAAAGTTCACTTACCAGCTAAATACTCAGACACACCAGGAACACCTGTTGATGCAGTAGTAGTGGATATTCCATTTAAAGAATCTTTTAACGCGAATACAAGAGAAGTCGTTAAAGGTTAAATTAATTACTTGAGGGAGATTAAATTCTCCCTCATTAATAATGACAAAAATATTCCTAATCGTAATTTGCATAATAATAGTAATTGCTTTAATACTCTTTCCACTATTTGTTTCTTATAAAGCACAAAAAAATAGTAAAAAAAAAAATAATGTTTGGTGAATTTTTAAATATAATTGTTAGGTCTATTAAATTAGATAAAACTCTCTACAAAGATAGTAAAAATTTTGGAGAAGCCTCAGTATATTTTGCAGGACTAATAATGATATTGGATGGTATAGCCGGTGCCGTTGCAGCAAATACAATAATAAAAACTGCAGTAGCAATGTCTGGCTTAACAGCAATTATTACTTGGTTTGTTTGGGCACTTTTTATATTCGTGATAGGTGTAAAATTATTTCCTGACAAAGAAACAAATGTTCCATTTAAAAAAATATTAACAGGTGTTGGCTTTGCTCATGCTCCAGGGCTTTTAAGGTTTTTTGCAGTGACCCCAGATTTAATGATACCAATAATATTTCTAACTCAATTTTGGATATTTGCAGGCTTGATAATCTCAACAAAGCAAATTTTAAATTTAAAATCTAGCTTTAAATCTTTTGGAATAGTATTTTTAGCTTTTTTAATCATTGCATTTCTTTCAATATCTTTTGTAATGAGTAGAATGAGTGCTTTACCAATTAGTTCTGTAAGTTAAATTGGAAATAAAGTTTTGGACGTTTTGCATGAATTACACACTTTAAATCCTGTTAAAATTAAATTTTGAGAAACACTTACGTCTTCCTTTTTACATTCTTCACAGAAATCATCTAATTCAAGAATTTCTTCATCATTAGTAATTTGATCATCAAAGCCTTTAATCATTATCTGTAAGGCCAGCTCCTGCTGCATTATTTTTCAAACTTTCATTTTCCTCCACAAACGTTTCTTCTGAAAGCTTATAAAGTTCTTTCCACTCGTTCTCACTAAATGAATCTTCATTTTTTAAAATTTTGATAGATATATTTTCTGCAGTCTTAATAATTTCTTTTTTAGAAAAGTTTGAGCTAATAGAATTATTAAAATTTAATAAAAATTCATTCTTGTCTAATTTTAAGAGAATTCTTTTACCTACTACCTCAGATGCTCTACTCACAAATGGTAAAAAAAGCATTGGATATGCAATGTTTTTAAATTTAATTTCTTTTAGATTTTCTAGAGTTTTGATTTGATCTAAAAAATTTACACCAGCTATAACTGGGCAATATTGTGAATTATTTACAGTATTGTCTTCATTGATAAAATTTAGGTTTTTTAATTTTATATCTTTTTTCTTGTTTAAAAATTCATTTAAGTTTTTAATTCCTGGGAGACTAAAAATTTCAAGTAATCTTATATTTTTTCCAACTTCTTCTGCTATACCCCATGCATATCCTGCTGCTCGACTTGATCTTTTAGAAACTGTATCTATCTCACTTAATGATTTCATATTGACTAATTATAAACCCAGTGTTCATCATAGTTTTTTAATTGCTCAGGCAATGGTGCGCCTTGGAACATACATATTCTTAACCATTTGTCAGATCTTGGATCAAATTTTAATGCTCCAAAAAAAGACAACTTAAGCCTTAACATGTCTATTGGAACTATTTCTTGACCAATAGTATTATCTTGAATTTCAGAATAAGGAAATTTTTCTACAATAAATGCTCTTCTCACAACATGTCTTAAATCAGCATTATTTGATAGAAACATTGCAATTGTAGAGCTATTTTTAGATAACAATAGTGTCTCATAAAGTTTTTTTATATCTCTTGCTATTGCCAGGGGCTGTTCTAAATCAGATCCATTTTCATCAAATCTATTTGCTAATCTTGGTTCTTCTTTATTTTTAGAAATAAACCAGAAGTTTAAATTATTTTCTTTTTTTTCAAAATCTATTTTTAATATTTCAGAATATTTATTTTTAATTATAGTTTTTAGTTCAAACACTGTTCTTTCTGTTGGGATATTAAAATATTTATCTTCTTCTGAGCTCATTTTTTTTACTAAAGGTGCTACAATATTATCATAAGGTTCCATCATCATTGAAACAACATACTCTACACATTCTTCTTCATATTTTTCCTCTAAATACTCATATAACTTATTAAATGGATACTCTTGATTAAAGTTAAATTCATTATCTAGAAATAAAATAAATTGGTTTAAATTATTTAATAAGGATTTTATCTTTTTTATTTGATATTCACTTTCAGTATTCCATGATGTAATGTTTTTTATTGATTTTTTTAAACAATTTTTAAACAAATTACTTTCAGTAATAGCTACATTTTTTATTTCACGTATTTTTTTTAATGAAACTTCTCTTGCATAAATCCAATTGTTCAAAAGTGTTGGGTGATTAACTATAAATGGTGCCATCCCTAATCCAGTTGAATTACCAATTCCTAAGCTTTTACATATTTCCAGATCCAAATTTACAGCTTTCTTAGGGTTTTTATTATTTGCTACATGGTTAACTTGATCAAATGTGAACTGTCTTACTAAATAAACAAGCATCATTTCTAATCTAAAGGGTCCATATATCTCTTCTCTATTTTTAATTCTAAATCTGTCAGCTAAACCAAATTTACCAGACCCATAAACCGCTGTAGTTCTGTACAGATATCCAACTTTAGCTAGCAATTCTTTATTTGGCTGAACTCCATTACTTAAACTTTCAACTACATGATTGAACACCCTAACAGACTTATTAGCCCTGGATAGAGTTAGCTCTTTGTACGATAGTCTTCCAAATTCCTGCTTTGGAACCTCGTTCTTTAATCTTTCAATATCTATTTTAGTTGGAACGCCATCAAAAAGAGTAAAGGCTGTGTCCCATTTTGTTGCAATAACTCTATCTGATCTTTCATTCTCATCCAATTCATTAGCAAAACAAATTAGCGAATAAACTCTATTTTTTTTTTTAAACGAAAATACTGCAGTACCGTAACCATTTTCATTTAATTCAAATAAATCTCTTTTATAATCCCAATCTTTAAATTCTTTCAGGAAGCTTCTTAAAAAAGAAAGTCTGGATTGATGAAAAGATCCTAATCTTGACAACTTCATCACAATTTTTGGATCTCTTAATGGAATATTCATTAGTTCATAGCTTTGTAAAAATTATACCAATTGTTTCCCAAAATACCGTGTACTTCATTTTCTGAAAAACCAACTTTCTTTAAACCAATTTCTAAGTTGCCAAAACCTCTCGCATCTAAAAACCAATTAGGTTGTTTAGGAAACCCAGGTTTACTCTTTGATCCTTCACCAAAATTTTTACTTTTAGTCCAAGTACCATTGCGCATCCACTCTACAATTGTATCTGGTTGATTTAAGCAAAGATCTGATCCTATACCTATTTTCTCAGCCCCCATAATTTCAGCTGTTTTAGCTGCCATTTTACAAAAACTCTCTAGTGTGCAATTTGTTCCCTCTTTCAAGTGATGAGCATATAAAGATAAACCCAACATTCCTTTATGGTTTGATAAAATTTTTAACAATTCATTTGATTTGTTTCTTTTAGCTGCATGCCAAAATGATGGATTAGCGTGTGTGATTGCGATTGGTTTTTCACTTATTTCAATTGCATCAATTGTACTTTTCTCTGCAGAATGGGACATATCAATTACAAGACCTAGTCTATTCATTTCCTTTATTACTTCTCTTCCAAAATTAGTAACTCCACTGTCTACACTTTCGTAGCACCCTGTTGCTAATAATGACTGGTTGTTGTAAGTAAGTTGCATAAATCTACATCCTAAGTCATAAACTTTTTCGACTAAACCTATGTCGTCCTCTATAGGTGAGCAGTTTTGAAAACCAAAAAATACAGCAGTTTTATTTTCAGATTTAGCTACCTCAATATCTTTAAAGCTTTTACCTTGAAAAATTAAGTCTGAATTATTTGAAAAGTGTTTTTCCCAATTTTTTATTACAGTTTTTAATTCATCAAAGTCTTCATGATAAACAATGGTTACATGTATGGCGTTAAGTCCTGCTTTCTTATTTATTTCAAAGATCTCTCTAGACCAATTGCAATATTGCAAATTATCGATTTTAAAATTTATCATGCTCTTTTATGATTTAAAGAATAGCAATAACTTGGTAAAATTCTATTAATTTTATTGAAATTTTAAGCTTATTTTGAAATAACAATTCAGGTAGGAATAAAATTATATCAAATGGCAAAAAATAAATCAAAAAAAGTATCAATTGTAATGGGTAGCCAGTCTGACTTCAAAACTATGATATTTTGTGAAAAAGTGCTTAAAAAATTAAATATAAAATTTGAAACAAAAATTATATCAGCACATAGAACGCCAGACCGAATGTACAAATTTGCAAAAGATGCTGAAAAAAGCAATATAAGCGTAATCATAGCTGGTGCCGGAGGATCCGCACATTTGCCGGGCATGATTTCGGCGCTTACTACTTTGCCAGTTTTAGGAGTCCCAATTGAGAGTAAAAAACTTAAAGGACTGGATAGTCTCCTATCTATAGCGCAGATGCCCAAAGGTATACCTGTAGGCACATTGGCCATTGGGGAGGATGGTGCAATTAACTCAGCATTATTAGCAGCATCAATTATTGGAATCAGTGATAGTAAAGTAAAAAAAAAATTAAATTTGTGGCGTCTTAACCAGAGTAAAACAGTCAAAAGAAAACCCAAATAAATTAATATATGTCTAAACTGACTCTTGGAATTATTGGTGGTGGACAATTAGGTAGTATGCTTTCTATTGCTGCAAATAAACTAGAAATTAATACAGTAGTTTTTTGTGATGATATTGATGCTCCAGCACAGAAATTTTCTAATGAATTTATTCATGGGCAATACAAGGATCAAAATAAGATAAATGAATTCACAAATAAAGCAGATGTTATTACTTATGAGTTTGAAAACATCCCTTACGAAGCACTAAATGAAATTAATAAAATAAAACCTGTTTTACCAAAGCCATCAATTAACAGATTAATTCAGCATAGATTAGCAGAAAAAGATTTTATTAATAAATTAAATATAAGAACAACTAGATATGTATCTGTTGAAAAAAAATCTGAAATGGAATCTGTAGAAGATTTTTTACCAGGTATACTTAAAACTGTAACTTTAGGTTATGATGGAAAAGGACAACATCCTGTCAAAAGTTTAACTGATATTAATTCTTTAGATATAGACTATTCAAAAGGGTATATTTTGGAAAAACTAGTTAAATTAAAAAAAGAAATTTCAATAATTGTTACAAGATTTGATAATCTAAAATATGAGATCTATGAACCCATCGAAAATACTCATGAAGATCAAATATTAAAACATTCAAAAATACCTGCTGAAATAAGTGATAAAGTTTTAAATCAATCTAAATTATGGGCAACTCAGATTGCTGAAGAGCTTAAATATGTAGGCACATTGTGTGTTGAGTTTTTTATAGATAGAAATGATAATCTTTATGTGAATGAAATTGCTCCAAGAGTTCATAATTCTGGACACCTAACAATTAATGCATACAATATTAGTCAATTTGAAAATCATGTAAGAGCTGTGTGTCAGTTGGAGCAAATTACACTTAAAAAAAATTCAAATGCTGAAATGTTAAATATTATAGGAGACCAAATTACTTTTTATAAAAATAAAAAATTTACCTCAAATGAATTTTTCTTTGATTATTTAAAAAAAGAGATCAAAAGTAAAAGAAAAATGGGTCATCTCACAACGCTTATTAGTTAAAGTCATTAATAATGTTAAAATCTATAGAAGGTAATTTTAATACTCCAAAAGTGCACGATCTTCTTATTAAACACTTCATTGAATTAAGATCTGTTTCACCTGTGGGCAGTGCCCATGTTCTTGATATAGCTGGTTTAAAAGATCCTTCTATTAAATTTTGGAGTTTATGGATGGATAATGAATTAATAGGTGTTGGTGCACTAAAATTTTTAGATAAAGTACATGGTGAATTCAAGTCAATAAGAGTTAATGATAAATATAGAAACAAAGGATATGGCCTAAAGATAATTAATCACCTAATTAATGAAGCAAAAAAGCTCAGTATTGAAAAATTAAGCTTAGAAACAGGTTCTGGAGATTTTTTCCTACATGCAAGAAAATTATTTGTTAAATGTGGCTTCAAAACTTGTAAACCCTTTTCTCATTATAAAATTGATATTAATTCAGTCTATATGAGCATGCTAACTTGCAACAAAAAGAACTAAATTGTTTAAATAATCTAAATTTAGTTGACAAAACCATAATAAATCTAAACAAAGCTCCAATTGCTTAATTATAAGTAATAAAAGTAATATAACAAAAAGTAAGAAGATAAATATGAGTCTACAAGGAAAAGTAAAATGGTTCAATCCAACTAAAGGTTTTGGTTTTATTGAAAGAGAAGATAAAGAAAAAGATGTATTCGTTCATGTTTCAGCTGTAAGAGATGCTGGTATGAATGGTTTAGATGAAGGTCAAGCTTTGACTTTCGATGTTGAAGATGGTCCTAAAGGTCCTTCAGCAGTAAATTTAAAAACTGCATAATATTCACACTTTCTATTGGCTGCGATCATTTAATTAGATTAATTTTTTAATTATTTAGCTAAAGGTTTCAGCCAATACCAATCAAGTTTTTTTAAGAAATTCACTTACAGTTTTGTTAAATTCATTTGGTTTCTCTAAATGTACATTGTGAGAGCAACCAGCAACTATTTTTAAATCACTATCTCGAATATTCTCTTTTAAAGTTTTGACTTGATTGTAATTGTAAGCTTTATCTTGATCTCCCCAAATAATTAAGGTTGCATTTTTAATATTCTTAAGATTATCAACACCATTCCAATTTTTCATTGCCGCTAATCCGTTATCAGCAGCTTGCATGGAAGTTTGCTTTCCTGCCTCTTTACATAAATAGAAAAATTTTGCTTTATCCTCCTCAATAAACCAAGTTTTAGCTATTCTATATGCCGTATTCTCCAGTCTGTTAACTTTTAATTTCTCTCTTGGTTGATCCATAGTTTCAAATCTATCAGGTATATTTCCCCTTGGTCCAGTACCATAACAGATCAATTTTAAAATTTTTTCTCCAGCTAATTTTGCAATTTCCTGAACAATCACTCCTCCCATAGAATGTCCTAACAAATAAAATTGTTCAACATTCATTTTTTTTAGAGATTCAAGTATTATCTTGGCCATACATTCAATTGAATCACAAGATTTTATTCTCTTGCTTTTTCCAAAACCAGGTAAAACGGGTGTAAGAACTCTATAGTATTTTTTAAAATATTCTACCTGAGGTTTTCACATATCAGTAGAACCTAAAAAACCATGAACAAAAACTAAAGGTGTGCCAGTATCAGTATCTCCTACAAAAATATCTTGCATATTTATAATTAATTAATAATCATTAGATGTATCAATTATGGCTAAAAGAAAAATAACTAATCTCTACGATGTTAAGTTTAAACCCTTTGATAATTATGGTTCACCAGTTAAGGGAATGAGTTGGTATAAAATTAGTTATGATAGAAACAATGGTGGTCAAGGTTCTTACCTTTTAAAAATGGATCCTAATGCGAAAAGTTTACCTCACGTACATACCGGCTATGAAGAATTTTTAATGCTGGAAGGTGAGCTTACTGACTCTGATGGCAGAATATTTAAGAAAGGAGATTTTGTTACTTTCGAACCTGAAACTATACATTCATCTCACACTAAAGAAGGTTGCTTAATTTTAGTTTTTATGAGAGGTATTAACAAACCTTTATAGTAAGATACTAAATAAAATTAAAAAAAATTCAGAAATACTTAATAATTATGATTGGAATTTTAGGTGGAATGGGAACACAAGCTGGGCTTGATTTTTGTAACAAGTTAGCAATGCTTAACAGAGGAAAAATTGATCAAGAATATCCACTTTTTATACTGTACAACAAATCAAATATTCCTGGGCGACCAGAATCAATTGGTATTCATGCAAAAAATCTTTCAGATATTCCTGAAAATCCAAAAAATATAATTAAATATAATAAAGTTTTAAAAAGTCTTCTAGAAGGTTGTCGTGCACTTGAAAAAAGTGGTTGTAAATTTATTGTTATTCCATGCAATACGGCTCATTATTGGTTTAATGATCTACAAAGTAAAATTAAAATCCCGATTGTTAATATGCCTAAAGAAGTTTTTAAACATACAAAAAAAAATTGTAAGAAGAATTCAAAAATAGGGCTACTTGCAACAGAAGGTACATTAAAAACTCAAATTTATAATAGATTATTTAAGAATGATTTTAAAATAATTACACCCAATCAAAGTTTACAAAAAAAATCCGTCAACCAAACTATTAAGTATGTAAAAATGGGTAATATAAAATTGGCAGAAAAAGCAATAAAGTCATCTATTAATTATCTATTAAAAATGAAATGTGAAAAAATAATACTTGGTTGCACTGAATTGCCTATAGCCATTTTTGCATTCAAATCATTCAAAAAAGTTAAACTATCAAAAACATTCTTAGATCCTAATTTAATATTGGCTGTGTCCTCAATGAAAAAATATAAATAGCTAATGAATTCCATTACTAAAAAACCATATGTTATACATATGGCTGAAATTATTTATTCATATATTTCTATTATTAAAAAAAAAAATCCACATTTCAACACCCAAGAAGCTATAGATAAATTTATAGAAACAGATAATTTCAATAAACTAAGCAGTGGTGCACTTCACGATGAATGGTTTAATGAATTAAAGAAAAACAATTACTTGGACAAAAAAACAGGGGAAAAAATACCTGAAGAAACAATCAAACTTTTAGATATTCAAAGAGATGCAACCATAAAGCAGTTGATTAAGATTCCAGAACTCTACGAAAAAAAAAATAATGATTTAATCAAGACTTCAAATAGAGCATATCAGTTTTTATGGCGTATGTGTGAAAGTTATGAACTCTGGTGTAAAGAAAGCAAGCAAACAGAATTACTGACCTTGAATATTATTGGTTAGGTAAATTTAATTTTTTTCTAGTGTCTCTAACACGTTTTTTTACCATTTTTTCAAATTCTGTATCTTTTTTTTTTGGATTTAATATTTCTTTAATGTTTTGTGATGTGGATTTTCCTGTAGTTTTGATGATTACTTCATTAGACCCATAAGATAGTCCCACGTGGTATACATTTCCTGATGTGGCAAGTGAGTATGCTGGTCCTAAATATGCAATATTCTGAGCACATCCACCAAGGAAGCTTGCGAAAAATAACCCTATAACTATTTTTTTTAAAATCATTAAAACCCTAACTAACCCTAATTATTTATAGACACAACTCAACAGAGAAAGTGCTCATTTTGAATATTTATAACTAATATTGGCTTAAAATATAAATTATAACAGAATTATGATTAAAATTTTCCCATTTATCTTTGTTATTTTATGGTCTTCAGCATTTGTCACAACTAAACCTATAATAGATAATAGCGATCCATTTGCTGCATTAGCATTTAGATTTTTTGTTGTAGCTTTCGGTTTTTTTATTTTTTCAATTTATGCAAAACAAAAAATTTTAACCAATACTAAAAACCTTCTACAGTCACTTTTTAGTGGAGTACTTTTTCATGGTATTTATTTGGGAGGTGTTTTTTATTCAGTTTCAATTGGAATGCCTACGGGTATTGCAGCATTAATTGTTACATTGCAACCAATTTTAACTAATGCTTTAGCAGGAAAATTTTTAAATGAAAAAGTTACTTTCAAACAATGGATTGGTGTCATCCTTGGATTTTTAGGTGCCACTTTAGTTTTAGGTTTTGATATTGGGTCTAGTCTTCCTGTTTTTGGAGTGATAGCTTCTTTTGTAGCTCTTCTAGCTATTACAACATCAACTTTATGGCAAAAAAAAATAAGTAATAATTTACCTTTATTAGTTAGCAATATGTAT
>Ga0209709_10004822_pt1 | contig 10774 bp, 11 predicted proteins | sample ArcticOcean_MG_C_2_FD_187435 | JGI IMG/M metagenome (GOLD analysis project Ga0209709, IMG submission 187435) | Marine microbial communities from western Arctic Ocean - ArcticOcean_MG_CB4_136 (SPAdes) (version 2) | ecosystem: Environmental > Aquatic > Marine > Oceanic | place: Arctic Ocean...
CAATAACTTGAAATAAAAAAAAAATAGAAATATTTTTCATCTCTTTTGTTAAGTATAATAAATTTCCATAATATCTGTCAGAATATTCTTTTGTTTGTTTTTTTCTTAAATAAAAAAAATTTTCTAGAAGTGTAATGTTATTTTTTTCTAAAAAATTATTTTTTCTCTTTTGTGATTTGTTACAAAATAAAATAAAAGAAAACTTTATGTTCAAAATAAAATTTTTAAGTATTGTAAAATAAACTCTAGCCTCTTTGTTTTTAACTATAAATTCTATTAAATAATTTTTATCAAAATTTTTTTTGATTATCTTTTTTTGATTATTATCATTTACTAAAATCTTATTAAGATAATTAATCCTTAATCTTTTTTTCAAAACTTCTAATCTGCAATATTCAAAATATATATTTGATAAAAACTTATTTTTTGAAAGTATAGATTGACTTAACCAACTTAAATCTGTTTTGTGGTATGATGCTATGTTATCAATTAATTTACTAAAACCATTTAGATTACTATTATATATTTTTTCATAATCTTTGAGGCATGCCCCTTTTAAGGTATTATAATTAATAATATTTTCTTCCAACTTATTCACCACCAGAAATATTTATTAACTGGCCGTGTATAAGTGTATTTTTTTCTGAACTTAAAAAAAATATTTTATTAGCAACCTCTGATGGATTAGCAATTTTTTTAGTTGGAATTAATTCTCGTCTTTTATTCATATTTTTTTTATTAATTTTGTCATGGATTTTGGTTTTTGTTACACCAATTTGAAGTACATTATAAATTATTGTTTTTGCATATTTTTTTTTATATTCGGATGGAATAAATTCATTCATAAATTTTGATAAAGAATAGGCATAAGTTAAATCACTTCCACCAAATTTTGTTCCTATTGAGCTCGAAAGTAAAACTCGCCCAAATTTTTTTTTCAACATTATATTTTTTAATTCATTCAATACGATAACGTTTGAAAAATAATTTATCTTTATATGTTCAATAATACTTTCAAAATTAATTTTTTTTGAGCTACTAGTTTTTAAATAGCCAATTAAAGATACAAAACTAATAATATTTTTAAAAATTTTTTTATTATTATTCATTACTTTTGTTGCTTTTTTGATGTGTTTAAAATTAATCTTAAGTAGCTTAATTCTATTCTTATTTTTGCTTTGTAGTATCTTCAAATTTTTTGCATTATCATTGAAATGTGCAATAACATTCCAATTATTTGACAAAAAAATTTTAACTGTTTCAATTCCAATATCTGAGCTTGCTCCTAAAATAAAAACTTGTTTAGTCATAAATTCTGTTAATTAAAATATGTAGAGTTTTTTTCTCCCATAAAAGTTCCCTCTACATCACATACATTACATGGTTTAAAATTTCTATTAGACTTATTCAACGTTTTTCTGATTCCCATAAATCTTTTACTGAACCAAATATCTATTAATTTTTCTTTATTTAAATCTCCTAAAATTGCTTTTTTTCCCCAGTCATGAGGACACATTAGTACATCACCCTGATAGTCTAAAAAAAATGTATACGATGGTATATAGCAAGCTTTTTTAAGAGGTTCTTTTAAAGCATCTATCTTAAATTCTGCATCAGCCATTAAACCAGACCTATTACTCAATGTTATCCCAAAATCTTGTTCTTCTGAATAATATCTATGCCTAACAATGTATTGTTTTTCAGTTAAATTTGCCTGAATACATAAATCTTCAAGTTTATTAGATTCTTCTTTACCATCATAAGCACTTATAAGAATTTTATTTAATCCACTTATAAATAATTTTTTTAATCTTTTTAGATTTAGAGGATCTCCATTTGTTACCATTTCAATATTAGATTCAGGCAAATAATTTCGTACCATACTTATTAAATTAAATATATTTTTATCCAACATTGGCTCTACAAATCCGCTATATCTTATAGTGCCTTTGTAATTAAGCTCTTTAAGCTCAATACATAATTTTTTATGAAGTGAGTTAGTAATAAACTCTTTTTTATCAATAAAGTTTGTTGCACTTCTTGGACAAAAAGAACATGTTCTATTGCATGTGCCTGACTCACTTATTTCGATCTCAGTTGGTAAGGGCAATTTTTCTCCATTAAACATAAATAGCTGAATATTGTCCTCAACTGTTTTAGATTTATTTTTTATATTTGGGTCTATGAATTTTTTTTTCATTTTTAATACTTCTTATCTTTTAATCAACTTTCTTACTTTTAATAAGTCTTCTTTTGTGTCAACTGCTACTGATTTATTTGACATTTTTAACATTTTTACCTTATAGCCAAGTTCTAGAAATCTGATTGATTCTAAATCCTCAATGGACTCTATATTAGTTTTTTTTTTTAATGATGTATAATCTTTTAAAGATTTATAAGAAAACGAATAAATACAAACTTGTCTCCAAGCTTTAATAAATTGTTTTTTTTTATTTGATGGAATTGTTGAACGTGACATGTACATAAGATTATAATTGTTATCAAATACAACTTTTGGAGTGTTGGGTGAATAGAATTGCTCTTTTTCCTTTATCTCCGTAAAACCATTAATAATTTGATTAGGGTTTTTTTTAGCATATTTAATAATATTATTGATATCTTTTGGATTACATATGGGCTCATCACCCTGAACATTGATATAAAAATCTCTTTTAATTTTTTTAGCTACTTCAGCAATTCTATCTGTACCTGTAAGACATTTTTTTGAAGTCATTATTGTGTTAATATTTTTTAGTTCGCAAATTTTTTGAATTCTTTTATCATCTGTAGCAATTAAAATTTTTGACCTAGGCACAACTTTAATACATTGGTTAAACGTCCTGATAATCATTGGTATTCCCTTTATATCAAGCAAAGGTTTTCCAGGTAGTCTTTTTGAATTATACCTGGCTGGTATAACAACTAAAAAATTATTTTTTTTTTTAAGCATAAACGGATGAAGATTTAATCTTGTATCGCGTAGGTGTTATTGAAATTAATTCTGATTTTTTTTTTAAAGATGAGTAAACTTCTAAAGTTTCATCCATTTCACGACGTCTTGGGTCTTCTATTGGGTATCCATCCAGTCCTGAAAGGTAAATTGTTTTTGCTTTACCACTGTTAGCTATAGCTAAAGCATAGACTAAAGTTAAAGAATTTGGTGCGATTGATGAATTTTTTCCAAAATTGAAATTACCTAACTTTACTTCAAGACCATAATTAAAAATTTTTAATTTTTTAAACTTTTTTTTCTGTTGTGCTGGCAATCTATCAAAGGGTAGTACTAGTGGTTGAGTAATTTTTTTAAATATACTAACATCAGACATTATTCTTAAAGTTTGACAACTTGCTCTTAAGTTTATTAATTTTTCATTTATGTGTTTTTGAGCGTTAAGCGCAATGACAAAAGGTTTTTTTCTTTTAATAAAATTCTCTATTGCCTCCGAATGCACTAGAGAACTTGGGCCAGGACAAATGACTAGAACTTCTCTACCTTTGATTAAGCTGAATGGACTCCAATTACCACTTGTTTTTCCTTCATATAATTTTTTACCAACTTCTATAAGATTTCTATTAAAATTTTTTCCATCTTCTCTTTTAAGGTTATCAATTGCAGAAAGCATTTCTAGTGGTTCTAGCTTCAGTTCACTTAACATGCTTTGAATAAAAGTTGGATGAATCTTATATTGACCTGCAAGGTAATAATATGGATTTGTTCCCCATTGATATTTTTGTTTCATGGGGTCAAATCTATTTTCTATTAACTTAAGCAATAGCGAAATATCAAAATTTTTTTTTAAATATTTTGAAAATTGTAATAATGCAAATTCTGTTTTTATATTTCCTGCACCTCTACCCATTCCTGTAACAGTGCTATCTATCCATTTTACACCATTGTTAAGAGCTGCAACACCATTAATTAATGCTCTACCCATATTATCATGCGCATGAAAGCCTATATCTTTTTTCCAATTTTTTTTTATTATATTAGAAATATCTATAATATTTTTAGGCTCAAGATTACCAAGGCTATCTGCAAAGTAAAAAATATCTAGTTTAGATTTTGAGGCTAATTTAGTTATTTTTTCAATTTCACTATCTGAAACCTCTGAAATTTGCATAAGGTTTATTGCAGTAGTAATTTTTTTTTTATTCAACTCATTACATATAGGTATAATCTTTGTAATTTCATTCGAGTGACATGCAAATCTAATAAAGGAAATTTTATTTTTTTTAGGAAAGTCAAAAAAAATTTTATTAATTTCTTTTTTTGTTAGGCCATTACCTAGAATATCTTTAGCATTTACCATGATGCCTATTTTTAATCCTTTAGGTATATTTAATGTTTCTAAAAATGATGAAGTTGTATATGCACACGGTCCAAGATAAGTATCTTTTTTAAAAAATCTAAAACCTATTTCAATATAATCAATTTTAGCTGCTGACATTGCCTGCAAATATTCTTCAATTAACTCTCTTGAAAAGTCCCAATTATTGTAATAACCACCATCTCTTAAAGTACAATCTAAAATTTTTAATTTATTTTTTTTCATTATCAGGATATAAATTAAACACATTCTAACAGAAATTATTAATTATCAATATTTAAGTTTAAAGTAACTAAAAAAAATTAATGGAAAACTATTTAGAGAAATTTGAAAAAATGAGAATAGCAGGTAATTTAGCTGCTAAAACCCTTGATATGCTAACAGACAATATTAAACCAGGGGTGACTACTGAATTTATAGATAAATTAGGTTATGAATTTATAAGAGATAATGGTGCCTACTCTGCTCCACTATTTTATAGGGGTTTTAAAAAATCATTATGTACTTCTTTAAATCACGTTGTTTGTCACGGTATACCTTCTGACAGGGTTTTAAATGAAGGTGATACTCTTAATATTGATGTTACCGCAATCATCAATGAGCACTATGGTGATACCAGTAGAATGTTTTGTATTGGTAAGACACCAGTTAAAGTTAATAATCTAATTGATGCTACTTATGAATCCATGATGAGAGCCATCAAATTATTGAAGCCAGGATTAAGACTTGGGGACATTGGGCATGAAATACAATCTTTTGTAGAAAAAAAAGGTTACTCTGTTGTAAGAGATTTTTGTGGTCATGGAATAAGCACAACGTTTCACGAACCTCCGAATGTTTTACATTATGGTAGAAAAAATACTGGTATGGAACTTAGACCTGGTATGACTTTTACAATCGAACCCATGATAAATGTGGGTGAATGGGATGTAAAAATGCTTAAAGATGGGTGGACAGCTGTTACAAAGGATAAATCTTTATCTGCACAATTTGAGCATACCTTAGGTATTACTGAAAATAGTTATGAAATTTTTACAGCATCTGCTAAAGGTTATTCGAAGCCCCCTTACTTATAATTAATGATTGAAAGATACTCTAGAAAAAAACTCACTGACATTTGGTCAGAAGAGAATAAATATCGAATTTGGCTTGATGTAGAAATTGCTGCAGCAGAAGCAATGGAAAAAATGGGTCAAATCCCAAAAGGCGTCACTTCTACTGTTAGAAAAAAAGCTAAGATTAACGTTAAAAGAATTCATCAAATTGAGTCTAAGGTGAAACATGATGTAATTGCGTTTTTAACATCTGTCACAGAAAAAGCAGGCATTAAAGCAAAGTATCTTCACCAAGGAATGACATCATCTGACGTATTAGACACAAGTTTAAATATTCAATTAGTTCAATCAGGTAAAATTCTATTAAATGATATTGATCTAATTTTGAAAGTTTTAAAAAAACAGGCTAAAAAATATAAGTACACACCGTGCATAGGAAGAAGTCACGGAATACATGCAGAACCTATTACTTTTGGGTTAAAACTTGCTTCATTTTATGAAGAATTTAAAAGAAATAAAAAAAGATTAATTGATGCCATTGATGAAATTTCAACATGTGCAATTTCAGGTGCAGTTGGAACTTTTGCAAACATAAGTCCAAGTGTTGAAAAACATGTAGCTAAAAAACTTGGTTTAAAAATTGAACCAATCTCTACTCAAGTAATACCAAGAGATCGACATGCATTTTATTTTTCTATTCTTGGAATAATTGCAGGCTCAGTGGAAAGAGTTGCTATAGAGATTAGACATTTACAAAGAACAGAAGTTTATGAGCTACAAGAATATTTTTCAAAAGATCAAAAAGGCTCTTCAGCAATGCCTCACAAAAAAAATCCGATCTTAAGTGAAAACTTAACAGGACTTGCCAGAATGGTTCGTAGTGCTGTAGTTCCAGCGCTTGAAAATATTGCTTTATGGCATGAAAGAGATATTTCTCATTCTAGTGTTGAAAGAAATATTGGACCAGATGCAAACATAACTTTAGACTTTGCTCTAGTCCGGCTTGGAAGTATTTTAGATAAAATGATTGTATATCCAAAAAAAATGATTGAAAATTTAAACCTAACAAAAGGTTTAATCTTTTCACAAGAAGTTATGCTTGAACTAACTAAGTCAGGTTTAAGTAGAGAACAATCTTATAAAATGGTTCAAAATTATGCGAAAAAATGTTTTGCTAAAAATTTAAATTTATTTGATGTTATCAGCAAAGATAAATTTATAATGACTAAAATTTCTCCAAAAAAACTAAAAGCAATATTTGATTATTCATCTCACTTTAAAAATGTAGATTTAATCTTTAGAAGAGTTTTTAAATAATGAAAAAAGGTAAGAAATTATACGAAGGTAAAGCAAAAATCATCTACTCAACAACTGACAAAGATCTAGCTATTCAATATTTTAAAGATGATGCTACTGCTTTTAATAATTTAAAAAAATCAAAATCGAGGGTAAAGGTGTTTTGAACAATAGGATATCTGAACACATTCTTACTAATCTAGGACAAATTGGAATAAAAAATCATTTAGTTAAGAGATTAAACATGCGAGAACAAATTATTAAACTTGTTGAAATTATTCCAATCGAATTTATTATAAGAAATGTTGCAACTGGTTCTATAACAAAAAGACTTGGGATTGAAGATGGAACAGTTTTAAAACAGCCTTTATTAGAATACTGTCTTAAAGATGATATATTAGGTGACCCTTTGATTGCTGAGGAACACATACTAGCTTTTGATTGGGCAACTAAACAAGAATTAGAAAAGGTTAAAAAAATGATTCTAAGAATAAACGACTTTATGATTGGGATGTTTAGGGGTGTTGGAATTAAGTTAATAGATTTTAAACTAGAATTTGGCAGATTAAAAATTAATGGAAAAACTGAAGTTATTTTAGCTGATGAAATTAGCCCTGACACATGTAGATTATGGGATTCTATTACTGATAAAAAATTAGACAAAGATAGATTTAGAAAGGACTTGGGGGACTTGATACCTGCATATACAGAGGTTGCTAAGAGATTAGGAATACTTCACGAGCAGTCCAATGTTAGTGCTGTTAATGTTACAAAATTAAGTTCAGTTAAAAAAAGAAAGTAAAATGAAAGTATCAGTAATTATTACACTTAAAAAAGATGTACTGGATCCACAAGGTAAAGTTATACATCAAACTTTAGATGGTATGGGTTTTGAAGATATCAACGATGTGAGACAAGGAAAATATTTTGAAATAGATACTATTGAACAAGATAAAACAAAAGCTAAAGAAAAGGTAGAAGAAATGTGTAAAAAGCTTTTGGCAAATTTAGTAATAGAGAATTATAAAATTATTGAGTTATAGTAATAAATAATGAATTCATCTGTAATAACTTTCCCTGGATCTAATTGTGATAGAGACATGGATGTTGCTTTAAAAAAATTTGGCTTTAAAAATAAGATGGTTTGGCATGATGATATTGAGCTACCAAAAAGTGATTTAGTTGTATTGCCTGGTGGTTTTTCATATGGGGATTACCTTAGGTGTGGAAGTATGGCCTCAAAATCTAAAATTATGAAATCCGTAATAAACTTTGCCAATAGTGGTGGTAAAGTTATGGGGATTTGTAATGGTTTTCAAATTTTAGTAGAAGCAGGTTTACTACCGGGTGTGTTGCTTAGAAATAAATACTTGGAGTTTATTTGTAAAAATGTTTTTGTAAAAGTTAACAATAAAGATAATACATATTTCAGAAATATTAAAAAAGACACTTTTGAATTTCATATAGCTCATAATGAGGGAAATTACTTTTGCTCAAAAGAACAGATCAAAGAAATTAATGAGAATAATCAAATAGCTTTATTTTACTCAGATAAATCTGGTAGTATTAATGAAGAAAATAACCCAAATGGTTCTATTAAGAATATTGCTGGTATTTTTAATAAAGAAAAAAATATTTTAGGAATGATGCCTCATCCTGAAAGAATGATCGACCCTGCTCTATCTGGTCAAGATGGGTCAATATTTTTTGAAAACTTAATTAATAATTTAAAATAATGATAGTTAACGAGCAAATTGCAATTGATCATGGCTTAAAAAAAGATGAGTATATAAAGATATGTGATTTACTTAAAAGAGTTCCAAACATTACTGAACTTGGAATTTTTTCTGCAATGTGGAATGAGCATTGTTCTTATAAGTCATCAAGATTTCATCTTAAAAATTTACCCACAAAAGGAAAGAACGTAATTCAAGGTCCAGGAGAAAATGCTGGTGTTATTGATATAGGCGATGGAGATGCAATAGTTTTTAAAATAGAAAGCCATAATCATCCATCATTTATTGAACCCTATCAAGGTGCAGCAACTGGAGTTGGTGGAATCATGAGAGATATTTTTACAATGGGGGCTAGACCAATTGCAAATCTTAACTCAATTCACTTTGGCTCACCTCAAAATAAAAAGACAAAAAATTTACTACGAGGAGTTGTTCATGGAATTGGAGGTTATGGTAATTGCATGGGTGTTCCAACAATTGCAGGACAAACTAACTTTGATGAGTCTTATAATGGTAATATTTTAGTAAATGCTATGACATTAGGGCTAGTTAAAAAAGATAAAATATTTTACTCAAAAGCTGCTGGTTTAGGAAAACCAGTTATATATGTTGGTTCCAAAACTGGAAGAGATGGAATTCATGGTGCAAGCATGGCCTCATCTTCTTTTGATGATAAAATTGAAGAAAAAAAACCAACCGTTCAAGTTGGAGATCCTTTTACTGAAAAACTTTTACTGGAGGCGTGCCTAGAATTAATGGCTGGTGACTCTATTATAGCTATTCAAGATATGGGTGCCGCAGGACTAACATCATCAAGTATTGAAATGGCCTCAAAAGGAAATTTAGGTATAGAAATTAATTTAAATATGGTTCCATGCAGAGAATCAAAAATGACCCCTTATGAAATTATGCTCTCAGAAAGCCAAGAAAGAATGCTTATTGTTTTAGAAAATGGAAAGGAGGATATGGCTAAAAAAATATTTGATAAATGGAATTTAGATTTTGCCGTAATTGGCATAACAACGAAGAGTAAAAAAATTGAACTTTATTTTGATGAAAAAAAAGTTGCTGATATCCCCATAAATACCTTAGTTGAAAACTCTCCAATGTATAATCGAAAATGGAAGAAGGCTAAGCTTCCAAAAAAAATAAAAATTAAAAAGGAACAGTTTAAAACTTTAAAGGTAGTGAATGTTTTAAATAAAATTTTATCTAATCCTAATATATGTAGTAAAGAATGGATTTGGCAACAATATGATCATACGGTTATGGGTGACACTATTCAAAAACCAGGAGGTGACGCAGGTGTTGTTAGAGTTCATAGTACCAACAAAGCAATTGCAGCATCAATAGATTCTTCAGCTGTTTACTGTTGGGCTCACCCCTTAAGTGGTGGCAAACAAATTGTTTGTGAAAGTTGGAGAAATTTGATTTCAGTTGGTGCAAAACCAATTGCTATCACTAATTGTTTAAATTTTGGAAGTCCTGAAAACCAAGAAAATATGGGTGAATTTGTTGAGTGTGTTCAAGGCTTGGGAGAGGCTAGTTTATATTTAGATTTTCCTGTAGTTTCTGGAAATGTATCTTTTTACAATCAAACAAAAGATATTGGAATAAAGCCCACACCAGCAATTGGTGGTGTTGGATTAATTAAAGACTATAAAAATATGGTTACAATGAAATTGAAGGAAATTGATAGCATGATTTTGGTTATAGGAAAAACTGAAGGACACTTGGATCAAAGTATATTTGCTAGAGATATTCTAAATGAAAAAAATGGACCTCCACCTGAAATTAACCTTTTCAATGAAAAAAATAATGGTGAAACAATTTTAAAACTTATAGACAAAAAATTTATTAAAGCTGCTCACGATGTATCTTTAGGTGGAATTATTACCGCTTTATCTAAAATGTGCATTAAAGGTAAAAAAGGTGCCACCCTTAAAAAGCCTAATTATTTGATTAATCAATTTGAGTACTTGTTCGGAGAGGATCAAGGCAGATATATAATAGAGATCGATAAAAACAACTTTCAAGATGTAATTAAAATACTTTCAGAAAATTCTGTTCATTTCGATGAGCTTGGAACTGTAATTAATGATGATTTAGTTATTGATGATAAGTCAAAAGTATCAATTGACGATTTAATTAAATCACATACAACTTGGTTAACTAATTATATGAGTAAATAATGGCAATGGATTTAAAAGAAATTGAGGCTCTTATTAAAGAAGCTTTACCAGATGCGGTAATTGAAATCCAAGATTTAGCTGGTGATGGTAATCACTACTCAGCAACGGTTACTTCTGGAAAATTTTCTGGAAAAAGTAAAATAGAACAACACAAAATGGTGTATAAT
>Ga0209709_10004825_pt1 | contig 10770 bp, 11 predicted proteins | sample ArcticOcean_MG_C_2_FD_187435 | JGI IMG/M metagenome (GOLD analysis project Ga0209709, IMG submission 187435) | Marine microbial communities from western Arctic Ocean - ArcticOcean_MG_CB4_136 (SPAdes) (version 2) | ecosystem: Environmental > Aquatic > Marine > Oceanic | place: Arctic Ocean...
TAATTGCAGTGGGTCTTGATTGAATTAAGTCTTCTGAGCTTTTCTTAATAAAACTTGGATCATTTTTTTCCATAATAGCTAAAACTATTCCATATGCTGCTGTTCCACCTATTAGTGGAGCTCCCCTAACCTCCATAATTTTTATAGCATTAATAGCATCTTTTGCTGTTTTAAGATCCTTAATTATAAATTTATGAGGAAGTTTTGTTTGATCAATAATTTTGACAACTTGATTTTCTTCATCAAACCAAATTGTACGGTATTCTTTACCTTCTATTTTCATTTATTTAAAACTCTACCTGCTACTGTTTTTAGTTTATCTTTAGTTTTTTGATTTCTTTTTTCTGGAGTTGTTATAATTGCAACATCTAAGCAATTGTTAGTTGGGTCTTTAGGATTTATATGATTTTCAAAATTTTCGATAATATTTTTTACCATGCTCTTTGCTTTAGCAGCGTTACCTAATAAAACTTTAATAACAGTTTGAACATCAACATTTTCATGATCAGGATGCCAACAATCATAATCGGTAATCATTGATACTGATGCGTATCTAATTTCTGCTTCTCTAGCTAATTTTGCTTCTGGCATATTAGTCATTCCTATAACATCAGCTTTCCATGATCGGTATAAATTAGATTCCGCTAATGTTGAAAATTGAGGTCCTTCCATAACAACATATGTTCCTCCTCTTTGATAATCTATTTTTTCTTTTTTTATAGCTTCTTCGCAAGCATTCATTAAACCAGTAGATGTTGGGTGAGCCATGGAAACGTGAGCTACAATATCTTCATCAAAAAAAGTTTTGTTTCTAGCAAAGGTTCTGTCTATAAATTGATCAACTATTACAAATTTTCCAGGTGGTAAGTCTTCTTTTAGAGATCCCACAGCAGAAACTGAAATAATATCTGTAACACCTAATTGTTTTAAAGCATCAATGTTAGCTCTAAAGTTTATGTTAGTCGGGGAAATTTTGTGTCCTCGCGCATGGCGTGGTAAAAAACAAACTTGCTTTCCATTATAATTAAAATTTAATATTTCATCAGAAGGTTTTCCCCAAGGAGTTGTTATTGTTTTCCATTTTGGGCTTTCTAAGCCTTCAATTTCATAAAGTCCACTGCCACCTATTATTGCTAATTTGTTTTTTGTCATAAATTATTATAATTAATATGATCTTTTTAATTAACTTTGAAGCAAAAAATGGACTTAAAAAAATATATACGATCTATTCAGGATTATCCTAAAAAAGGTATTTTATTTAGAGATATAACTACTCTAATTAAAGATGCGGAGGGTTTTAAAGAAACAATAGATCAAATGGCAAAAGTGTTAAAAAAATTAAATTTCGATAAAATCGCAGCAATAGAGTCCAGGGGGTTTATCTTTGCGTCAGCTTTGTCATATAATTTATCTAAATCTTTTATTTTGATGAGAAAAAAAAATAAATTACCCGCCGAAAAACATTCAGTAGATTTCGAACTTGAGTATGGTAAATCTACTTTAGAGATTCATAAAGACTCAATTGAAAAAGATGAAAAAATTATCATTGTAGATGATTTGATTGCCACGGGAGGCACTGCGGAAGCTGGTGCTAAATTGGTTGAAAAATCTGGAGGTAAAGTAGCTGGGTTTGTTTTTGTAATAAACCTTTTTGATTTAGGTGGGGCAGAAAAATTAAAAAAGAAAAATTATGAAATTCATAGTTTGATGGAATTTCCGGGGCATTAAATTATACTTTAGGTCTATACCAAGATTTATTTCCAAGAATAGAATTTATAATACCTGAGAATCTTTGATAATAAATTTTACTCTTTGTTTTATTAAATATTATAAAATAAAAAAGAAGTTTCAAAGTTGAAGAAAAAAACTTATTAAATATTTTAATTAGAGCTACAAAAAAACCATCATATTTCTTATAATAATGAAAAGTAGACCACATCCAGTGCCAATTTCTTGAAAGTTCCATTTCATGATTAATTGCATCATTGTGTGATTGACCCCCAGAATGATTAATTTTTATATTTGGAGCTAAATAAATTTTTTTATTAGCTTTAACCACTCTTCTGCAGAGATCAATTTCTTCAAAATAAATAAAAAAATTTTCATCAAAAAAACCAATATTTTTAAATTCCGATAAATTTAAAAACATAGCAAAACCTTTTACGTTTTCTACTATCCTTAAATTTAAATCTACTAGAGGTTTTACATTTTTATGAAGTCCTGATTCTTCATTAACTGAAGTTAGAACTTTATGAATGCCATTTTTTTTTTCTTTTTCGTCATACTCTTGTATATAAGGACCTATAATAGCAAAACTTTTTGTTGTTTTAACTATTTTAAAAAATTCATTCAATGTGGAGGATTCTAAAAATGTATCTGGGTTTAAAATCAAAGCATATTTTGTTGTAACTTTTTTTAAACCAATATTATTAGCTGCTCCATAACCAAGATTTTCCCCTGTTAAAATACATTCAACGTTACTAAACTCTTTTTCTATTCTTTTTTTGAATTCAATGTCGTTTGAATTCTCAATTATTAGTACTTTACAATTGGTATTAATAGAATTTAGGCAATCCTTAATTTTTTCATCACTTTTAAATGATGTTATTACCACTGTAATATCTTGTATTGACATTATTTAAACATAATTGATTTTATACTCTAAATCTTCTAATACTTTAATTTATTAGATCATACCTTTTTTGTAAAATAAATATGAAAAAAATTATTGTAACTGGTGGTTCTGGATTTATTGGAAGCAATCTAGTTAAATATTTACTTAAAAAAAATTACTTCGTCGTAAATATAGACAAGTTAAGTTATTCGGCAAACCCTTATAATCTTAAAGATATCAAGAAAAATAAAAATTACAGGTTTTTTAAGCTAGATATTAATGATGATAAAAAATTATTCAAAATCTTAAACAAATTTAAACCTTCTGGGATATTTAATCTTGCGGCAGAAACCCATGTTGATAGATCTATAGATGATCCTAAAAGTTTCATTAAATCTAATATCATCGGAGTATACAACTTATTAGAAGTGGTAAAAAAATACTTAAAAGGTAAACATAAAAAAATTAAACTAATTCACATATCAACCGATGAAGTTTACGGGGATATAGGATCTGGCAAAAGATCAGATGAAAAATTTTCTTACAATCCTAGTTCACCATATGCCGCCTCTAAAGCAAGCGCAGATCATTTAATAAAATCTTATATTAGGACGTACAAGATTCCAGCGATAATTTCTAATTGTTGTAATAATTATGGTCCGAATCAATTTCCAGAAAAATTAATACCAAAACTTATTTATAATATAATTAAAAATAAACCTTTGCCTATATACGCTAAAGGAAAAAATTCTAGAGAATGGATGCATGTTTATGATCACTGTGAAGCTCTTTTAAAAATATTTCTTAAAGGAAAAATTGGTGAAAGTTACAATGTAGGATCCAACCAAAATGTTAAAAATATTGATATTGCAAAAAAATTAATTTTTATTCGAAAAAATACTTTAGTAAATAGGAAAAATAAAGTTAAAATTATATTTGTCAAAGATAGGCCAGGTCATGATTTTAGGTATGCGTTAAATAGTAAGAAAATACAAAGTAAATTAAAATGGAAAGCAAAGATTAAACTACAAATAGGATTGAAAGATACATTTGATTGGTATTCTAATAACTTTAATTTTTTTACAAGTATTTCTAAAAAATTATATAATAAAAGATTAGGATTAAAATAAAAATGATTAAAAAAGGAATTATACTTGCTGGGGGACACGGGACAAGAATGAGTCCATTAACAAAAGCAGTTAATAAACAGCTTCTCCCAATATATGACAAGCCGTTAATATTCTACCCTCTGTCAGTCTTAATGTTAGCTGGGATTAAAGATATATTAATTATTGTTAATAAAGGACAGCTAGCTCAATTTAAAAAAATTTTACCTGATGGGAAAAATCTTGGTATAAAAATTAGTTTTGCTCAGCAAGAGAAACCCAAAGGTTTGCCAGAGGCTTTTAAGATTGGAGAAAAATTTATAGGAAAAGATAATATTGCTCTAATACTTGGTGACAACTTTTTTTACGGACAAAGTCTTACAGAAAAATTAAAAAAGTGTACTAAATTAAAATCTGGGGCTAAGGTATTGCTTCATACTGTGAGCAATCCATCTCAATACGGTGTTGTAAAACTTAATAAAAAAAATAAGATTTTAAGTATAATAGAAAAACCTAAAAAATTTCTTTCTAATTTAGCTGTTACAGGATTATATTTTTTTGATAATAATGTAATTAAATATACTAAGACTTTGAAGTCTTCGAAAAGAAATGAAACAGAGATAGTTGATTTACTAAATAAATATAATAAAAAAAATAAGCTATTTGCAGAATTAATTGGACGTGGGGGCGCTTGGTTAGATGCTGGTTCAATTGAGGATTTTTATAATGCCTCTTCTTTTGTTGCAGCATTGGAAAATAGGCAAGGACTTAAAATAGCATGTCTTGAAGAAATCGCTTACTCAAATAATTGGATAGGGGAGAATGAAATAAAATTAGCTATAAAATTTTATGGAAATTGTAATTACTCTATTTATTTAAAAAAATTATTAAAATGAAAATTTATAATACAAATTTTAATGGTTTAAAAATCGTAAAAGGAATAAATTATTTTGATAATAGAGGTTACTTTAGAGAGATATTGCAGAATAGAATTTTTAAAAATAAAAAATTTATTTTTTGGTGCGTTTCAAAATCAAAAAAAAATATAATTAGAGGTCTTCATTTCCAACGAAAAATAAAGCAGGATCTGTTTGTATCTGTTATTAAAGGTAAAATCTTTGATGTGGTTGTTGATTTGCGCAAAAATTCAAAAAAATATGGTAAATACTCAACTAACATTTTATCTGAAAAAAACGCCACATCATTGTTTGTTCCAAGTGGATTTGCGCATGGGTTCTGTAGCCTTGATAATGAAAGTATAGTTTTATATGGAATCACTAATTACAGATCTGAAATTAACGAAATTGGAATTTTATGGAATGATAAAAATTTAAAAATTAAATGGCCAACTAAAAAACCACTTATTTCTAAAAAAGATAAAAGTAATATTACTTTTAAAGAATACAATAAATTATCATGAAAAAAATTAGAAAATTTAAGATTAAATCAATTTTAAAAAGTACCGGAAAAATTATCACAATGAGTTTTAATAAAAAATTTCCTTTCAAAGTTAAAAGGGCTTTTTTTTTATATGATAAAAAAGGTAAAATTAGAGGTGATCACGCTCACAAGAAATGTTCACAGTTTTTTTATCCTATATTAGGTAAATTTGAATTGAAAATTCAAACTCATAAAAAAAGTGAAGTAATTTTTCTAAAAGACAGTTTAGAAAAAGGATTATTAATCCCTCCAAAATATTGGGTGAGTGTAAAATTTCTCACTAAAAATTCTGCTTTAATGGTTCTTTGTGATGAGTTTTACAATCCAAAAGATTATATTAACAATTTTAATGTGTATAAAAAAATTTTAGGAAAAAAATGAGAATTTTAATTACTGGTGGATTGGGTCACATAGGATCTTATATTTTAGAAAATATTAACAAGATTAAAATTGTAAAACATATTTATATAATTGATGATCTGTCAACCAGTAGATACTGCAGCATGTTCAATCTTCCAAAAACAAAAAAGAAAATTTATTTTATTCAAAAAGACCTTTCAATCAAAAATTCTTTAAAACAATTTAAAAAAGTTGACGTTGTTATAAACTTAGCTTCACTTACAGACGCAGCGGGCAGCGTTAAAGTAAAAAATAAAATTTGGAAAAATAATATGGGTATTTTTGAAAATGTAATTCAATACTGTGCTTCAAATTCAGCTAAATTAATGCACATTTCTACCACAAGTGTTTACGGTGAACAAAAAGGTTTGGTAGATGAAAATTGTAAAAAAATGAAACCAAAATCTCCTTATGCAAATATTAAACTTAAAGAAGAAAGTATACTAAAAATAAACAAATATAATATCAAATATATTACCTATAGATTTGGAACTATAAGTGGGGTTTCGAAGGGAATGAGATTTCATACTGCTGTGAACAAGTTTAGTTTTAATTCGATTTTAGGGTTACATTTACCTGTGTGGAAAAGCATGATGAATAAACCAAGACCATACCTATCTTTAAGAGATGCTTTTAAAGTTGTTAAATTTACACTAGAAAAAAATTTTTTTAGTAATGAAATTTTTAATATAATATCAGAGCATCTGACGGTGAAGCAAATAATTACTTTCTTAAAAAAATATGGAAAAAAAGTCCGTGTTAATCATGTTCAATCTCAACTCATAAATCAATTTTCATATAAAATTTCAAATAATAAATTTGAAAAAAAAGGATTTGTTTTAAAATCTTTAATCAAAGATGATATAAAATCTACTTTAAAAATTTTTAATGGTATAAGTTCATAAATTATGAAATGTAAATTAACTAATAAAAAAATAGATTCATTTATGTCTTTTGGAAAGATGCCGTTAGCGAATGGCTTTCTTGAAGAAAAAGATTTCAAGTCTGAATTCTTTTTTGAAATGGAAGCGGGATTTTCAAAAGAACTTTCTCTTTTTCAACTTAATGAACATCCAAGTCCCACAAAAATGTTTAATCATAAGTATCCTTTTTTTACTGGGAGTTCAGATTATATGAAACTACACTTCAAAAATTACGCTAACTGGTTAAAAGAAAAATATTTAAATTCTAATTCTAAATTAATTGAAATTGGCTCAAATGATGGAACCTTTTTAAGCAACTTTAAAAAATCTACTATTGATTATGTTGGTTTTGAACCATCAGAAAATGTAGCTGCTAAAGCTACTGAAAATAATATTAAAACAATTAGTAAATTTTTTAATCTCGAAAATATTGAGAATCTAAAAGAATTTAAAAGGAATACTGATGCTATATGTGCTTCAAATGTTATATGCCATATACCGGATTTAAAAGGCTTGATACTAACTGTGGATCAACTGCTTTCTAAAAAAGGTGTATTTGTATTTGAAGAGCCTTATATGGGCTCAATGTTTGATAAAGTCTCCTATGATCAAATTTATGACGAACATATATTTATGTTTTCTGTAACCTCAGTAAAAAAAATTGCAGAAATGTACGATTATGAACTGGTAGATATTTTGCCTCAAATCACTCACGGTGGTTCAATGAGGTATGTTATAGGTCGGACAAAAGAACATAACATCAATCCAAGAGTTATAGAAGCCCTGTCTTTAGAAAAAAAAAATAATTTAGATAACATAGAATCTTGTTTAATATTTAAAAATAATTGTGAAAAATCAAAAAATAAAATAGTTACTAGTTTAAAAAATATTAAAGAGAAAGGTAAAAAAATTTGTGGTTACGCTGCTACCTCTAAAAGCACAACGATTTTAAATTATTGCAATTTTGATAAAAATATATTTGATTATATCTGTGACACCACTGAAGAAAAAATAGGAAAATTTTCACCAGGAACACATATTCCTATAGTACCTATTTCTCATTTTCATAAAAATTTACCTGATGTGGCCTATTTGTTTGCTTGGAACCATAAAAATGAAATTTTTGATAAAGAAAAAGATTTTATAAATAAAGGTGGTAAGTGGATATCTCATGTTTCTATATAAAAATAAAATTGTTATTACCGGAGGTACAGGACGCTTTGGAAAAGAACTTAAAAAAATCAAAAATAAATATAATCTAATTTTTCCAACAAAAAATAAACTTGATATTCTAAATTATAATATTTCAAAAAAATATCTTAAGTCGACAAAACCTAAATATCTGATTCACTTAGCTGGTTTATCAAGACCTATGAAAATTCATGAAACTAATTTGAAAAGAAGCATTGACTTGAATATAATTGGAACTGCTAATATAACAAAAATATGCTCTGACTTTGGTATTAAACTAATTTATTTTTCAACAAGCTATGTATACCCGGGTGTTAAAGGTAATTATAAAGAAGATTCTCCCCTTTTACCCAAAAACAATTATTCCTGGTCAAAATTAGGTGGTGAAAGTGCTGTTCAGATGTACCCTAATTCCTTAATTTTAAGAGTATGTATGACCGAGAAACCTTTTGTACATAAAAAAGCATTTGCCGATTTTGTTACAAATTTTATATTTCATGATGAGGTTGCAAAAATTTTATTTAAATTAATAAATAAAAAAGGTGTTATTAATATTGGGGGCAAATCACAGTCAGTTTATAATTTTGTAAAGAAATATAATCCAAAAATTAAAAAGAATTTTGCTAAAAATATTCTAAGTTCAGACTATCCTTTGAACCCATCTATGAATGTAAAAAAACTTAATACGATTATAAAAAAAAACTAAAATTTTAATCTTTTATTTTAAAAGCAACAACAGCGTCTCCTAATTCAACTAGATCACCATAAAAAGTTTTTAAAGTTGTTCCTCCAGTGGCGGGTATAACTATATATTGTTCATTATCAACTTTATAAGAAGTGGGAGGAGCAGAGCCAATATATGGTAGTTTATGAAACCATAATTCTTTTCCCGTTTCAGTGTCAAACGCTCTAATTAATTTATCTAAAGTACCTGAAGCAAAAACTAGGCCACCTGAAGTGGCTGTAGCACCACCATAATTTTCAGTGCCAGTAGTTATTCCTTTAGATTTCAAATTTTCATAATATCCTAAAGGAACTTGCCATAATATTTTACCACTATTTAAATTAATAGCAGTTAGAGTACCCCAAGGAGGCTTTGAACCCGGATAGCCATCTAAATCTCTAAGTGGCTTAGCCCTTTTATCCAAATATTTAATTATTTTTTTGTTCTTAAACGAATTTACTCCAACTAAGAATGGGATATTATTAGCCGTCACATACATAATATTTTTATATGGATCTATTGAGGCTCCTGTCCATTGTGCTCCGCCATTTTCTCCATATTGAATTGTATTTTTATTAAGCTCATGTGTTTGAAAAAAACCATAATTAGATTTTTCTACTATTGAAAGTATATAATCTCTACTAGTTTTATTTAATTCAGTAATATCATTTTTTGTGAAAACATTTTTTGCAAATGGTTCGGGTAAAACTAAGGAAGGTTGATAATTACACGTTTTTTCACCTGGTATTTTAGAACGTGGAGCAAGTTTCATTATGTAATCAAAAATAGGTTCTCCAGTATACCTATCTAAAATAAGAGTATTACCTAATTTTGTAACCGCTATAACCACATCTATTCTTTGATTGTTTTTATTTATAGTGGTTAAAATTGGAGGCGATGGAATATCATGATTCCAAATATCATGACATGTTTCTTGAAAATGCCATAGTTTTTTTTTATTTTTAATGTCAATTGCAACAATACTGTTAGCGAAAAGATTTTTTCCTGGTCTTAAGTTTCCAACAAAATTTGGTTTAGGATTGCCTGTAGTTAAATAAACAATACCCTTTTTTACATCAGCTGACATGCCTCCCCAAGGATTTCCTCCATTAAAATCTATTTTTTTAAACGAATTTCCTTTTTTCTCTCTTAGAAAGTATTTCCAATATACTTTGCCAGTGTAGACGTCATAAATTTCAACAGACGGTCTAAAGGTAGCAACTATTAGCTGATTTTTTATAATTACTGGTGGAATGGGACTAGATCCAATTTTAATTATTCCATTTTTTCCAAAAGATTTAATAGGTAAACCTGTTTTTGCATTAAGAGAAATTAATTGATCATCATTTGTAAAATATAACCTAACAATATTATTACTTTTGTCTTCCCAAATAAGCAAACCTCTTTTAGCAACATTGTAACCTTTCTTGGCTTTGTATCTCCATATTTCTTTTCCAGTTTTTCCATCTAAACAAATGATGTTATTTCCTGGGGTTGGAAAGTAAACTAATCCTTCGTATACAACAGGATTAGCTTGTATGCCTTTTTTTCCATCTTTAGAATTGAAAATCCAAGCAACTTTAAGTTGCTTTATGTTGGTTTTATTAATCAAGTTTAAACTTGAAAATCTCATCGATGAATAACCACCATGGCTCCTAGGCCAATTTGAAAAATTTTTTTCTATTTGATCTATTTTCTTTCCGGAGACAAAATTATCAACTTTTCCTAGAATAATTTTTACTTTAGGCAAACTAGATCTTAAAGATTTTTCTTCAATTAGATAAGGATTTTTAGAACTTTTTGAAAACTTATATTTAAAGTAATTAGTTAAATTAATATAATTTTTATAAATTTTTTTAGCATAGTGACTGTTTAAGTTGTTAACACTAAATGTAAGAGCATTTCTATTTACATATGATGAATCGTATTTTGCTAAATCAAATAATATGACAAGAGGAGCTAATAATATTAATGAAAAAAATACTGATATTATTAATTTAAATAATTTTCTTTTCATATTTTTTTAATAGCTAAAACTTATATATTCAAAAAATGATGGTAGCGGGAAGTGGAATCGAACCACTGACCTCAGGCATATGAGTCCTGCGCCACGACCTCTACCCTCTTCTTAACTTCCTTATACAACAATTTTTTTACAACCTAAAACAATATTTTGAGTCTGAGTGTGATCAAATTGTGATCAAAATATAGTATAGTATTTGAGTATGAAAAAACTTTTAGGGATCGTGGTTCTGGGTTTGTTGTAATATGATTTGTATTAAAGCTGATATTCCAAAAGAATTAAATGAGATTGATGATGAATTAAAAGCCATTTATCATAGCAAGGATACTGTTTGCTTTTATATCTTTAAA
>Ga0209709_10004828_pt1 | contig 10767 bp, 9 predicted proteins | sample ArcticOcean_MG_C_2_FD_187435 | JGI IMG/M metagenome (GOLD analysis project Ga0209709, IMG submission 187435) | Marine microbial communities from western Arctic Ocean - ArcticOcean_MG_CB4_136 (SPAdes) (version 2) | ecosystem: Environmental > Aquatic > Marine > Oceanic | place: Arctic Ocean...
AAAAAATAATTAAGAACATTAATTTAGATTTAAATGAGGGAGAAATAATAATTTTGAATGGGGAAAACGGGTGTGGAAAATCTACATTAATTGAAACTATGTCGAATCTTATATCTCCTGAAAAAGGTGCTGTAATTCATACCAAACCGATATTTGGATTGACTTTGCAACAAAATGGCATAAATGGTGACGAGCTGGTAAATGAAAGAATTAGATATTCGATGATGGTTTCAAATGGCGACCCAAAAGAAATGGATGAATTACTAGAACATTGGAATATATTACATAGGAAAGCAGACCTTATTGCTCATCTTTCATTTGGTATGAAAAGAAAAGTTTCTGTTCTACAAGGATTAATGCCTGCTTATTGCTCTGATTCTCCAAAATTCTGCCTTCTTGATGAGCCAACGGAAGGATTAGACAAAGCATCTGTGAACTTGTTAGCAAATGATTTACTCGCTCTTGCATCACGGGGACATGGTTTTGTAATCGCTACTCATGATTCTAGAATTTCTGATATTGCTACGAAAATTTGTGATATGAAAGAAGGGAAAATAAATATTAAGAAATTAGATATTAAAAAAATACATGAACATGAACCTCCTCAAATAAATGAAAAAGAAGGCAGTATTAATCTGGCTAAATCTATGTGGTCTCGCAATATTAGTAAGAGAACTATGTTGCCTATGCTAAAAAGAGGGTTGCCACTAATTACAAGCTTGTTGATTATTGCTGGTTTATTGGTGGGATTAAATCACGATTCTATTCCCCATAACTTAACGGGTGGACTAATCTTGTTACCTGGTTTTTTAGCCGCATTAATCCGGCCTGCTGAATTAAATTATTTCCATGAAGAAAGATGTGGAGATTGGTGGAGGGCTATGATTTCAGAACCAATTGTTCCACAATCTACACTTCTAGAAATAGTAACAATATTTTTTGCGCCTTTTATTACTTCATTATTAGTTCTAGATGGGGCTTTACCTGAAGATAAGATCATGTTAATAATTTGTTCAATAACAATGGTACTGGTAATGCAAGCAAATAATGCAATTTATTCTTTGGCAGAGGGCATGCCAAGAAAAAACGCCACATTTATTCCCTTACTTACCTTAATTTTAATTTGGCCATTTCTCATAACAAGCGATATGTTAGTGACTGGAAGTGTTAATAATTCAATAAATGAAATCATACTTATTATTGTGATTCCTTGTGTTATTTATCTCGTGGTACCAACACTATCAAAAAAGTAAACCATTAGGGTGGTATTAATGGATAATTCTAAACTGGGTATCAGTTTTTTGATGAGTGGTTTAGGTGTAGCCGGAATGGGATTATTGCTTGGGCTATTTGTTGCCCCAAGCGTTTCTTCAGAAGAATGGAATGCTCCCGAGGCTTACAGAATAATATTTTGGCATGTACCTGCTGCATGGACTAGTTTTATCACATATGGAATGTTATTTGTTGGGTCTGTTGGATGGATGTGGAAAAGAAAAGAGTGGGCTTGGAAATTAAGTGGTATTTCTGCTGAATTATCTCTTTTATTCGGATTATGTGTGGTTGTTTCAGGCCCTATTTGGGGGATGGCAGAATGGGGTGTTCCTTGGGATTGGGGAGATGTAAGGTTGAATACTTACGCTGTGCTTTCCGGGCTTGCGTTGTATTTAGTGATGTCAAGAAAAAATCAACCTGATTCGAATGAATTTCGAGATGTATATTCGGGAATTGGGTTATTTGGATTTTTATTGGTTCCATTGACTTATTTTGCAACCATTGCTTGGCAAGTTAGACATCCAGCCCCAATTGTGGGTCCTGCTGCAGAATCTGGATCTGTGGATCCAATTATCTACCAAATTTGGCTTTTATCATTTGCAGGATTCTTATTATTAATGATTGGGCAAGCAATTCTTAGTTCGCAAGTCTATACAAGTGAAGCCCGCTTAGAAAAATTACAAACAATCATAGATGAGAAAGAAGAAGGTGAAATTAATGGCCAGTGACCTTGTATTCTTGGGGGTTGCTTATACAGCAATGATTGGTTTGATTGGATGGTTTAGTTGGCAATTATTTTCAAGGCTAAATCATGTAAACAAAAGACTTGATGCTGTGGAAAATCTATTGGAAAAAGAGAATTAGACCCAGTCGCTAGGATCAAACCCAGAACCGAAGCCCCCCGATTCATCTCCTTCAACGACATTGTCTTGTGAATCAGAAAGTGATTTATCTTGTTTTTTAATCTCTCCCTTTTTACCCCAATCATCTACCGGTCCTTGCTCTCTTGTTCCGTGACCAAATTGAAATTTGATTTCATGAATAATGCTAAGTTTTGCCAGCCATAATCTACGCAAGGATTGCATTAGTTCGTTTTGAGAAAGGCCATCAATCCAAATTGGTTCACTGACATTGAATGCTTGTAATGGACCAACACCCCTAATTCCATTTTCATGGCCTAGATGTACTACCCAATCAATTCCTGTTTGTGTTAATGTCATACGGACTCTGTGTAGCCAACTTATCCATGCCCTTTTGTCTACAGCCCTCATTTTCTTCATGTTTTTTTGTTGACCTCCGTCTACACGTGTGCCACTACTTATTGCAACTAGATTTCTATTTTTAGGCATTGAAATATTGAAAGTATGGCCTGTCGGGCCAGGAGGGAATTTTAACAACATATGGAAATGTGCTTTTTCGTTTTGATGAGATTGTAATTCAATAGATTCTGTTGCAAACCACTTTCTTATCGCTTCTTCTATCTCTGAAGGCCCCATGTACCCCGGTTACAATAACTAGTTATGACCGCTTTGTTCTTAGAATCCTTTTATTTTCAAATTTAGTGAAACTAATAACTCTCTTAATTCATCATTTGATTGCCTTTTTTGTAAATTATTTATTCTGATTTCCCATAATAAATCATTCCAAGCATCTAAACAAAATGTAAGGCTTATTCTATTAATCAGCCAAAAGATTGGAAACATTAATCCCCACAGCATCAAATAAAATGGAATTGATTGAAACAATGTTATTTGTTCCAATCCCATTATTGCAGGCCTAATGCCTAACAATGATGCCAATAAGAAAACAGAAATTGCTGCTGTTATAGGCCAATAAAGAAAAGGAGACAATATAAATCCAATAAAATGGATTGATGTTCTTGCATCTTCTCCTTCATCTGTAATATTTCCTAAATAATTACATATTGCTAAAGTCAAGCCTGATGATAATAATAAAAAGGGAAATAAGATAATTCCAAGTAAGATTCCTGGAATTGATTTTATCATGTTACTATATGACATCTTAGTTAATTCTCCTTTGGAGTTAATTGCTCTACCATCTAACTTGTTATTATCTAGAATTTTTGCAGCTTTTGTGGCTTGAGAAAAAAGTTCTGTATGTTCTGATTGCTTTGGGCCTGATTCTTTTTGCTCTTCATGTGTTCCAATTGAAATGTCTGATAGTTTTCTCCATTCCCTAGCTGATTCTACTTCTTCTCTCCAGTTGAGAGTTTGCTCATCATCATTCCTTGCTTTAAGATGAGATAATAATTTCCATCCCCCATATGTTTCCCAATTTATTGCCCCTGGGGTGACTTCTTCCAAATTTAATTTTAACAGATCTCTAACATGATATACATCTTTCGCAGGAGGTTCAATCCATTCTTCTTTATTATATTTTGAACCTAAATCTAATAATTCTTGAGATAGTTTGTAATCAATTGGGTTACTAAATTCTACCCAAATATCTGTTCTGAATAAATGTCTTTTTCGGAAATGCATACCTACAGGGATAATTTGTGGTTTCTCTTTGCCTTGAAAATTTGCAATTGTTGCCGCTGAAGTTAATACTCTTGCAGGACCCGTTTTTAATCGAATCAAATGGCTTTCATGATGAGAAGTTCCTTCTGGCATTAATATCCCTCCAAACCCTGCTGAAATTCCTTTTGAAAGTCTAATTAAACTACGGCCATTGAGGTATTTTGCTTCTTCTTCTGTGCAGCCACCTCGCATTAATTCCGCCTGTCGTACTACTGGTTGAACTGCCATACGCCTTGCCCAAAACCCAAGTAATGGATGATTAACCAAATCATGTCGCCCCCCAACTACCAAATAATTCGGATGGTGATTAATTATTGGTGCAACGTCCATAAGGCCGTTTGTATGCCAACACACCGTCAAAATTCCACACTCTTTTGACATATTTTCTTTACCTGAGGTGATAAATGTTCGATATTGCATTTTTGTTGCTTGAGCTGTTAAAAAATATGCTATTTTTGTCCAAAATGTTGAACCTGGTGTTTTATTTGTATAATCTGGAGATTGAACATTTAATAATTTTTCATATTCTAATACTGATGAATGTTTTGATAATTCTGGTAAAATATCTCCATGTTTATCTGTTGCTCCATCTTCACCAATACTCATTTTATTTTTGGACATAAGTTCCTCTCCTAGTTATTTATTGACATATTCTATTTCTTTTTGTAAATTTTTCAATACAGCAAAATCTGGTTCAATAGAACCAATTTCGGGGGCTTTGGGCCAACATGCAAGAAGAGACTTTCCCCCGTCCCCTTCTGTTCTTGGGATGACGTGAATATGGACATGTGGTATTTCTTGACCTGCTAAAGTACCGTCATGAATACCTATTAAAAAATCAGAAGTTTTGAAAAATGCTGAAAGTTTTAATTGGGTTTGAACGACTCCGTGCCATAAATCAGACAATTGTTTTGGTGAAAGTTCTGCTAAATGTTTGACCTGTTCATGTGGAACTACAAGTGTATGACCAGGCCTTCTCGGATTGATATCAAGAAATGCTAGCCAATTCTCTCCTTTAGATATTTCAAAGCAAGGTATTTCTCCCAAAATAATCTTGGAAAATAGAGAGGGGGTCTCGCTCATATTAACCTCTGTTAAATATAGAGTATAGAAATGTTAGTCTACAAAAATGCCTAATTGCTTGGAGTTAGTATCCATGTGTCGCTAGCGCTTTTCCTTAAGGGTAACCAATTTAGTTGTAAGTTAGAATCTACTAAAGTGTGTTTTAACATTGTTTCATCAAGTTTTTCTTGGAAGTCTGTTCTTTGGTGACTTCCTCGAGATTCTAAACGTGAACTTGCTGCAACAATTGAGGCTCTAGCAATTGATATTAATCCTCTTAATTCTAATATCTCTGTAAGATTTGTGTTCATAATCATATTATTATCGATTAAGTTTGCTTGTTCTACGTCCATTTCTAACTTCTCAAGGATCTTCTCGGCTTCTTGTAAACCTTCCAATGATCTTGTAAAACCCATCTTTGAAGAAAAAGTATTCCATAATTTCATTTTTATGTTGCTGCTATTAGATGTGTTGTTAATGCTTGCATTAGATACCATGTCAGCAATATTTGCTTGTGCTGAAAACATTGTTTCATTCAAAGATTCTGCCCCTCCGAAATTTTTCTTTGTAATCCATTTTCCTGCGTGCATTCCTGCTAATGATCCTCCAACTAAATCTTCCATCAAACGATTACCTGCAATAATTCCAGTACCATTTAATCCACTACAAGATGCGCTTCCTGCTGAGTATAATCCTGTATACCAGGTGTCCCAATTTCCTCTAACTACTCTGCCATGTTCATCTACGGGAAGTCCTCCTACTGTTTGCTCAACCTTAGGAGAAACTGGAATTAATTGTTCGGACATATCTAATCCTGTTCTATTCTTAATTGCTCTACTCAATCCACCATACCATTCTACTGCGGCTTTACTTAATGATGTAGCATCCAATAATGCTAATCCCCCAGCTGTATTAATTTCCTGAGCTAATTTATTAGGTGTTGTATCAGAATTAATTTGTATTTCAGTACCTGCGGATGTTGTTAATTTTCCGCCATTTTGTAATATGTCCAATGATAAAGATAATTCTGTATCGGGCACACTTAATGGGTTCCAAGAAATAAATTCCAAGTCCCTTAATTGACAACCAGCATCTAAAGCAATTGATAGCCCTCGGGAGGAACTGTTTCCAGAGTTCCATGCATTTTCAAAACCGTCATCCGCAATAATTACTGCTTTGGACTGTAACGATTCAACTGTTCCTTCGGTCATATCAAGAGCAACTATGCCTGTAACCTGTCCGTTTGAATTGCTTAATGAAAGAGGGAACCAATCTCCTCTACGCATTATACTTCTACGAATGCACTGCTCTTCTAAGATATGTTGAATTTCCCTTGATGTTGAAAAACCTGTTGTCAATACTCTAGGTGCTTTGTGTCCAAGTCCTTTCTCTGAATTGGGAGAGCCTGAAAGTGATCTTCTGAAATTAAGTCCCCATTGATCTAATTGTGATATGTGTGAATTAATTAAAGAAGTACGTTTAGAAACAATATCTTGATCGTTTAGCCAATCTCCTCCTCTGATTGTATCGTCTCTATGCGACATTGGATTACTTTCATCAATAGATGCTGCTAATCCGCTTGAATAGGTGTCTGAGCCTGAATTTCCAAGCCCATGTGCAGAAAGAATTACTACACTAGCGCCTTCATCATATGCTGCGATTGCAGCTCTCATACCTGCAATAGTTGCACCAACCACAACAACGTCCCATGCCTCCATAATAACTCCCCTTGAACACTCCAGATATTAGTAGGACATAAATACGGCGATAATGATTATAGAGGAATTAATCCGCCTTGGCTCGCTAATCTCTCTATTCTATTCAATGCCCTAAACCACAAAACATTATTGCTTGAGGCTGCAGGAATTTCTAATTCTTTTTCGAATAAAACTTCTCCAGATTCATTTTCAAGCGTTACAATAACTTTGCTTGCAGTTTTATTTGACCAAGAAACTGACATCCATAATAGATGGCTGTCATTAGTTAGTTGTGTCATTGAATCTATTGCATTATCATTAAGTGTATCATGTAATGGTCGTTCTTTTCTTTCTATTTTACTTGGAATGGTGTCAATTCTAGTACTCTGCTCCCTAGGAACTGCATTCGGTGTTGTAATTGTTAACTTTACAGATTCTTTAGATGAGGTATAATTTGTCAATCTAACAAATATATCTGCCCCTGCTCCATAATCGTGCCTGTATAATTTTGTATCCACTATCCACTCTTCTTCTATATTGGGGGTGGTTAATTCCTCAATCATACCCTCTATTATATGGAAAAGTCCGGGGCATTGTCCATATAGGTGTAAAAGAAAATATTCAATATCGGGATTCTCTAAATCATTAAATTCGGATAAGAATGCCGTTTTTTCAGATTCTATTTCTTCCTCACTTAATTTCTTCTTAAGTCTAAGGTGTTCCAATAATAATAACCTCTCAATGGCATCTTCGGAAAATTTAATCGACCTTCCAGCCCTTATTTTAGGTTCGAATGTTTCCCTCCATTGGCGCCAGGATCTTTTTGTCCATGGATCTAAATGTGCTTCCATTACTTCAGTTATTGGATACCTGATATTCATTTCTCTTTGGCAGGGCTTGTAAATAGACAACATAGGATACCTTAAATCGGGAATTAATCCCCAATTTCGAAGAATTATTGGTTGGATTGCTAAAATAATTTCAGTCATACTTGCGGAAATAAGTAAAAGTTGAGGCCCTAATGTAATATCTGTTTGTAATACTGCAATAAATGCACCAAGAAATGCTAAAAGCCCTAGATTTATGTGTAATTTTTGTACATTCCTTCGATCATCTAGCTCTTCAAGCATCCTTACTGCCCCTGGCCTAACTGCTTCATGTGCTTCATCCCGACGAATTAGTTCTAAATGATCCACAGCAGATTTCCAAGTAGTCTCTAATGTGATTAATGTAGGTAACCTTGGAAGAGTTACAAATAATGCTGCTAAACAAATTAACCAAATTCTCAAGACTTGTTGCATCGGAATAAATAAAGGAAACAAATAAAGTAAGGAAAGAAGTATTGGACTGCTGCTTCTCCAAACAGAAAATAAAGGATTTTGAATGAAACTGCCCCATTGTAATCTTGTCTTCTCTCTCAACTTCGAACGAACTAATAATCCATCTATCCATTTAGAGTCTTGTTCTTCGAACCCTTTACCATAGGGATTAGGCAATAATGCCTCGCCCATGTAATCGGAGTCTTCATACACAAACAAAGCGATACATTGTAAATTATTAAAATGATAACCCGTTTAAGCCCAATTACTCGTATAACGTGGGTGCATAGTGTAGTTTGGATATCACGCTGGCCTCCTAAGCCGGCAACCGGGGTTCAAATCCCCGTGTGCCCGTTCCTAAACGGCATTGTATTGTGTTGCAATGTAAATTGAAATTGTATAAGCTAGAACCGTACAAACGATTCCAACTGCCATTGCAGCTTCAAAACTCCAATCTCGCCTTAATAAGTATGGTAAAATGATGAATAATGAAAGTGCGGGGATAACTAACCAAAGTATCCCTTCAGCAAAATCTGCAACTTTTGTAGTATCTTTCGTATCATTATACAACCAAAATAAAGAAAGAATGCTGACAATAGGTAAAGAAACAATTAATGCCCCGAATATTGATGATTTTTTTGCTATTTCGCTTGCTGCTACAACTATTGTTCCACTAAGCAAACCTTTGCCGAGCCACTCTAACCATGCCATATCCTGCGATTAACACATATTATGTTAAAGTTTCAAATATCTTACAAAATAAATCCTATTTTTATCTATTTTTTAATGCTCGGCGAATGAGAATATTTGTTATAAGGTTATAACAAATTATACAAATGATGTACTACTCTATAATTGTCCTCTTTTCTTAGTTTTTTTAAAAACATCAACGTTATATATTCCCCTTCCAACTCGGCACTTATGTCGACTAAAGATGATAACGAAATCTCCTGCCCACATTGTAAAAAGGTATTCAAAATTGATCAATCGGGTTATGCTAACATAATACAACAGGTTAGAGATGTTGAATTTAACAAGGACCTTGATATAAGAGTTGAAGAAAGAAACAATCTTCATAAAAGTGAGATTGGAAGACTCAAACTGGCTATTAATCAAGAAAAACAAATTGAGATAGTAAGTAAGAATAAACAAATTGATCAATTGAAAGCAGAAGTGAATTCGGGGGAAACTGAGAAGAAATTAGCAGTTACAGAAGCCGAATCCAAGCATAAAGAAGAAATTAGTGGATTTAAAGAAGAAATTAGTGGATTTAAAGAAAAAATTAGAGGTTTAGATATTGAGAAGAAATTAGCAGTTACAGAAGCCGAATCCAAGCATAAAGGAGAAATTAGTGGATTTAAAGAAGAAATTAGTGGATTAGTCACCGCAATCAAAATTAAAGATGAGGAAATGGAAGTAAGGAAAAATCTAAAACTGAAAATGTCGGTCAAAGAGATTGGTGAAAACTTTGAAATTTGGTGTGAAAATCAATTTAATATTTTGAGGCAAAGTGCATTTCCAAATGCATATTTTGAAAAGGATAATCAAGCCATAAAAGAAGAGGATGAAAAAAAGGGCTCCAAAGGAGATTATATATTCCGTGAAAAAGATTCAAATGATATAGAATTTGTTTCCATTATGTTTGAAATGAAAGATAAAATGGACGCTACAGATGGTACGACTAATGATTCTCATTTAGAAAAGTTAGATAAGGATCGAAAAAAGAAAAATTGTGAATATGCTGTACTTGTATCAATGTTAGAACAGGATAATGAATTATACAATAGTGGGATTATTGATAAATCTCATAAATATGATAAAATGTATGTTGTAAGGCCTCCAAATTTTATTACTATTCTTACCCTAATAAGAAATCAAGCTAGAAAATCATTAGAAATTCGTAACGAATTAGCTGCATTCAAAAGACAAAATATCGAGGTTGAAAGTTTTTATAACGAATTAAATCTCTTCAAAGAGGGTTTTGGTAAAAATTATAACTCTGCGAAAACCAATTATGATAAAGCCAAAAAGGGAATTGAGGATACAATAACAAAATTGGAAGGAATATTAGGGATTTTAAAGACCTATGAAAACCAACTAAGATTGGGAAATGATAAGGCTCAAGACCTTACGATTAAGAAATTGACCAAGGATAGCCCTACACTAAAAGCAGAATTTGATGAACTGAAAGAGAAGGAATGATTCATCTCTTGTAGCAATTACCAACGAAGTAATGCTGCAACTCCACCGATTTCCTTAAGATATTCATTATCAGTAAATTCTACGTGGGCTGATACTCTAATTGCGGCTTCAACCGCTTCATTGACTAGTTCTACTTCATTTCCCTCACTACCACATTGGGGGCATGGAATTGTTGGTCCTTTCATATATTCATTGCATGGCTCACATTTTTTACCTGCAATACTGTGATCTTCTAGCACAAGTAATGTTTCTAATCTTCCACTCGCTGCTGAATCTAATACCCCATAAATTCCAGTTAAAGCTGAAGAGCCTGTCATAATTTTCCTTTTGAATTTTTCAATATATTCTTCTTCTTTTTCACCTTCATCATGTTTAGCGGTCTCAACAAATTTTCTGAAAATCTGATTTGGAGATACTGAATCCATATCAAGATCTTCTAATGATATTACTAATTCTTTAGCACGTATTGAAAGTCTTTCATGAAATTGTTGTTTAGCATTGCCTGGTCCTGCAATTATTAATCTTAAATCTCCATTTTCTCTAATTACGCTATCAACCTGTTCTGAGGTTCTATCATAGAACTTTTGTACAACTCCTTCTCTAATTCTAGCATAACGTTGTTGACTCCATCCTCCTTTTTTATGGCGTCCGATTGAAGTATGGCTATCTTCACCA
>Ga0209709_10004830_pt1 | contig 10766 bp, 5 predicted proteins | sample ArcticOcean_MG_C_2_FD_187435 | JGI IMG/M metagenome (GOLD analysis project Ga0209709, IMG submission 187435) | Marine microbial communities from western Arctic Ocean - ArcticOcean_MG_CB4_136 (SPAdes) (version 2) | ecosystem: Environmental > Aquatic > Marine > Oceanic | place: Arctic Ocean...
TGGTAATTTAGTTGGTTCAATTGAATGCCCTATGGCCGTCGGACTAGTCGGAGGTGCAGTAAGAATACATCCTGGAGCTCAAGCAAATGTCGCACTCTTGGGAATAAAAAGTGCTAATGATTTAGCCAAAGTAATGGCTGCTGCTGGTATGGCACAAAACTTAGGAGCACTCAGAGCATTAGCCACTGTAGGAATACAGGCAGGACACATGAAACTGCATCTAAAAAATATGATTAGTGCAGCAGGAGCAATGGATCATGAGATCGACATAGTCGCAAACATGGTAAAACAAAGCGGTGAAAGAATCACTATGGCAACAGTAGAAGCTGCAATACTAGAAATTAGGAAAAAGTAAAATTCTAATTTTTGTTTTAAGTTTCAGAGACATTTCCCTCTTCTGTAAATTCAGTTATCGTCATTTGCTCATCCGGAGCGAGAGATGCTGCAAGTTGAGCACTGGTAAGTCCTGCTTTAGCAGCTTCAGAACGGAACCAGGAGCGCACTGCACGATAGTCAACCTCTGGGCATCCGAAATATTCAGCGAATCTGCGAGTAGTAGTTAGACGACGAGTCAAACCATCACGGCGCCTATCGATTAGACCTAAGTTTGCTAAATCCCTCACGTGATCATATGCCCTTTGTCCAAGCATTTCCACTAACTGAGATTGAGCCATCGGCTGGTGATAAGCAATTAACGCAGCAGCTGGAAGAAGCCTCTGAGGAGTATCTGGACGGAAAGATTCAGGTAAATGAGGAGAAAGACTAGGGCGAACTTCAAAAATCCATCTTCCAGATACTTCAGTCAATTGCAATGCAGAATCTTGCCTCCTTTTGATTCGTGCCTGTAACTCAGATAGGGCTAACTTAACATCCTCTGAAGATTCATCAACCGCTTTAGAAAGTTCATCGGTAGACATGGAGCGACCAGAGGTAAACATTATTGCTTCGAGAATAATTGAAAGACTAGCATCACTCATTCATTATCGCTCCTTCATGAATTGATGCTTTAGGATTAATACGGTTAGTTAGAGTAGAAAAATCATCATCTTCAAAATGTAGATTCTTCAATTTAATTTGACCATCAAGATCTTGAGATACTTCAGCATATCCCCTATGAGTCAAGAAAAGAGAAGAAACTAAAGCAGTCACTTGAGCTTCTGATTCTGCTTCCTCTGAACTTAATCCTGACTGGATTGAATTTTCCTTTAAGACTTCGACTATATCACTAAGATTAGTTGTAGTTTTTTCTTCTACGGTACGGCTGCGCAATGCATCCCAAGTTCTTTTTAAATCATCTTCCAGATTTTCAACATGTAAGCTACCTCCAAATCGAGCGCGAGCTTTTTCATTTGCTTCACGACGTTCTTTGGCGATTTGCTCCCTCATTTTTTGTTCTTCTGAAAGCCTACCTGCTGCTTGAAGCCCCATTAATAATTCACCTAAAGTCACAGGTCGACCTTCTTCACGGTGTATTCGTCCTTCAAACATACTTGGGAGAACATCACTGGCAGCACCAGTAAGTACCCCTATTGAAAAATTATAATCTTCATCTGAAAATTCAGTTTCCCAAGAATCTTCAAAATCCCACGATTCTTCAACTTCTTCATCAATAAGAGAACGTTCTTGTCTTTCAAGAAGAGTACTTGCTTGGCCCCGAAGTATTGTCCATGCCATTCGAACTAACCTTCCACAAGTGGGTAGATCTATATTTTCAGAGTGATTTATTCTTTGGTTAAATAATTCCAAAAATACTGAAAGATCTACATCCCAGGGGTCAAGATCACTATTTTGAAACATTTGAAAAACTAGAGCTACAGACCTATCGAATGGGTCTATCAAAAATTGATGCTCGGCTTCTTCAACCAACGACAACTCCACTAAACGATCTAAATATTGACTAGTTTCAAGATCTGCCTCGCCACCAAGTAATCGAGAGACTATATCATCCCTCATAGTAAAACCATCAAAAACAGACACAAAATTACCTCATTCAATTTCTATCTCAGACGATTTAACCTCGTCACTATTACTCTCTGCATTATCCTCATCTACTAACGTATTATGGAGAAGATTAGCTTCTTCAATATCTTCAGTCCAATCCTCAGTCCGCTCCCTTAATGCTTCTAAATCTCCATTCTCTGAAAGATTTGAAGTTTCATCAGGCACCTCAATGTCATCTACATCTAGTCCTGCTCTTTCGGCAAGGCCACCTAGAGACTTAGGCGCACCCAAAGGTTCAGGAACCCGAGGCATTTTTTCTGGATCAGGTAATACTAATTCAGAGCGCTCATCGTCAGATTGCTTTCTGGCTGCTTCTTCTTTTTCTATCTCTTCACTCATTTGTAATGCAGCAGCACGGTCGAAATCAGTGATTCTTCGACTGCAACCATCACCAGCATGAGTAATTCCAATGTGATGATTTGCAAGATTCAAACTAACTTTTCTTAATGTCACCATGATAAATTGAGCTCTCTGAGAACGCATCAAACATAAAGTAGCTATTAATTCAGAATTAAATGGGTCTAAGTTTTGATCGACCTCATCGAAATAATAGAATGGACTTGGCTCATAATCTTGTATAGCGAATATTAATGCCAGTGCCGCCATTGATTTTTCACCACCGGAGAGTAAGTTTCTACGAGTTTTGCTACTCTTACCTGGAGGAACACAATCCATCTCTAAACCTCCATCAAATGGATTCTTCATATTCTCTAATCTAAGACTACCAACCCCACCAGGTTGGAGAAGCTGATAAACTCGGCTAAAGTTTCTGTTGACATGCTCGAAGACTAATAGGAGTCTCTTTTTCCTTTCTGTCTCTAACCGTTCTGCAATACCAACAAGGTCATCACGCCTTTGCCTGAGTGTTTTACCATCCTCTACAAGGCCTGCAATACGTTCGACGGCAACGTCATATTGTTCAATTGCTAACATATTGACATCACCTAGATGACCGAGGCGACGTTCGAGTCCCTGCACAACTCTCTCCGCCTCGGCCACTGTAGGTAATTGGATATCTGAAGATGGAACCTCAATATGTTCTGCTGCTAATTCAGAAATAATTTCATTGACTGTTTCTCTTTTCTGATTAATCTGAATGTTTAGGTCCTCTACTCGTGAACCGAATGTCTCGCGTTTCTGAGAACTCGACTCTAAGTTAGCCCTCAAAATGGCTCTTTCTTCTACTATAACCTCTCTACGCTGTGTAAGGATCTGTTGTTCTTCATTAAATTGTGAGGCTTGACCTTTCAAATCAACTAATAATTCTCTTGATTTAGTTATAGAAGATTTCAAGGTATTAATGAAACTCTTAGTATCTGATACTAATGATTCTCTCTTTTGAATTTGCCTCGCAAGTTCAGATAATCTATCTGAAAGAATATTCATTCGTTCATTCCCACTAAGTATTGCGGCATCAGAAATAAGCCTTGTACGCTCAGCATCTGTTCTGGTTTCCTCAGCATTCCGTAATATTTCTGATAAATGATCGGGAGTGTGGTTTTGTAATGCAGTAGCTGCATTTATCCTTGCCTCGAGTGAATCAAGATGTTTTTGATTTGAAACTTCTGCTGCCTCCTTTGCGCTGACAAAAGACCGTTCAGCAAGAGTGAATTCTTCTCTCGCAGATAATATTTTTTTGCCTATATCATCAACATGTTTCTGAGCGCGCGACAAATCAGATTTCCATTCACGTATTTTTACTGATTGATCACTATCGTCAAGACCATGAATTTGGTCTCGAAGTATCTGCTGATTAGTTCTTAATTCCCTTAATGCGGCTTCAACTGTTGAATAAAGTAGATTTGCTTCTTCAACCGCTCTCTCAAGTCTTTCATTACCTAATTGCCCAGGATTACCTCCTCCGAAACTAGGTCTTGATGAACCAACCGGTGAACCTCCAGTCATAGCGCCAGAACCTTCGATAATATCTCCCTTTAGAGTGACCATTCGAACACCGCCCATATTCTTACGCGCTATTTCCATAGATTGCACAATAAGCGTGTTCCTAGATGCATACCTTACAGCAATATCAATCTCTAAATCATAATCTAACAAATCATGAGCAAAACCAAGAATCCCTGGGTTTCGAGCTACAATTAGAGTCCTTCCTTGAGGCCTTGAAATGTTTAGTTTGTTAAGAGGGAGGAAAGTTGCCCTCCCACCGCCATTGAGTCTTAACCACTTTATACAAGACGCTGCAACCTCATCATTCATCACAACAATACTTCTAAGACCATTTCCAAGAGCTAGTGCCAAAGCTTCTTCGTTAACTGGGTCTTTAGGCGAACATAGTTCTCCCAGTGTCCCAAGAATTCCTTTGATATCTCCGCTTTGACGTAATTTGGTAAGAGCCGCAATAGTACTTGCAGAACCTGGCCTATTCGCCTTCGCTTCTTGACGAGCTCGTGCTTTAGCCAGCTCAACTTCTGAATCTCGTGCTCTGACTTCTGCTCGGTCACGATCTTCTCTTAATGCAATTTCTTGTTTAGTCAATCTTTGAAGTTCATTTGCAAGACCAGTTCTATCTAATTTTTTACCGCCATCTTGTAATTCTTCACCAACTAACTCCAGATCGTCGCGATTTAGTGTTGCCTGTTCATATTCATCTTCGAAATCAGCTAACTTCTCGGAGGCAATCTGAGCAGTTTGTTCAGCCCTATCCGATTCTAGTTTGTCTACTGAATAATTCTGATGCATTTCTGAAACTAAATCAGTCGCTTGGCCGAGTGCGCGATTCAAGTCGCGACCATGTTTATCTCCTGACTGAATAGCCGCCCTAGCTTGTTTCTCATCTAATGCGGCTCTATTCAAATCATCTTCAGCTGCAGACAATGATGCTGTAGCCAAATCCAACTCTTCTCTACCCTTGATTATAGCCGACTCTGCTCCCTGATAATCTCCACGAATAATCTCAATATCTTCATCAGCATCTTCAATGATTTTTAATTGGTCGCCCACCCTATCGGAGTTGGTTTCAATATCTATCTCATGTTTCCGAATTGTATCTAATAATTCTTTAGCGTCACCACTCATTATATCGTCTAAATCGTTCCCTATTTGGACAAGTTCTTCATCGAACTTGCCAAGATTGAGGTTACCTGATCTGATATTTTCGGTAAGACCTTTGATTTGTACCGAATAGCTTGAACGCTCTTCACCAAGAAGCCTGACCTCATCTAATCTATTTCTATATCTAGATTGATGGAGTACAATTTTATTCACATCTAACTCATCTTTCAACTCTTTAAATTTCAATGCCTGTTGACGCTCTTTGCCTAAACCTTTGAGACGATGCTTTTGTTCCTCTTCAAACAAATCTATTGTTTCAACATTATTCTCTACAACTTTTCGTTGGTTATTAGCTCGTCGTATTTCATCATCATAAGCAGTGACTCCAGCTACCTCTTCCAAGACTCCTCTTCTCTTATGAGGAGTCATTGATGCAAGATTAGTGACATCTCCTTGTAATACGATATTGTAGCCATCACCATGTAAGCCTGCTTCGGCTAAAACCCTCCTCATTTCTGTAGCAGTAGAAGGATTATCATTAATGTAATAAGATGAGACAGTATCATTTTTACGATTTAATCTTACTGAACGAGTAAATTTGACTTCCTCGGTATCAATTCTTAATCTACGCCTTCCATCTATTTCGGGAGAATTCTTGAAAACAAGTGTTGCAGACATATTTCTAGCAGCTTTCCCACCTCCACCTCCATTGAAAATTAACTCAGAAACGTTAGATGCTCTGAGTGAACGAGTTGATTTAGGACCAAGGACAAATTGTATAGCATCTCCACAATTAGACTTCCCTGACCCATTAGGCCCTGTTATTGCAGTGAATCCTTCTTCAAAAGGAATAGTGATTTCTCCACCAAATGATTTAAAATTTTCAAGTTCAATCCTTACTAGATGCATCCCATCACCATATAATATCAGCAATTTCTCGCTGACATCATTAATTCGCTGCCGCATTTCCGTCTATGAACCTTGAGGATAAATAGAGCGCAGCAATGCGAAAAATGAACCTATTCATTTATGCCGTCACTTATGACATTAAGCGAAGATTAATTCACAAACGTCCTATGGACATTAACATGAGTACCACAGTCAGGGATGAATTAATGCCCGCTGTAGATATTGCAGTAGTCGGATCAGGCATTGCAGGTTTATTCTTAGCACATCGTTGTGCTCAGAAAGGTTTGAGTGTAGCATTAATCACAAAAAAAAGCATATCCACATCAAATACGAATTGGGCGCAAGGAGGTATTGCCGGTGTATTGGATCCTGAAAATGAAGAGGCGATAGAAGCGCATGTTGCCGACACATTGTCTGCTGGTGCAGGATTATGTGATGAAAAAGTAGTTAGATCCGTAGTATTAGAAGCAGCGGATAGGATAAGAGACCTAGTAAAACATGGAGTTCGTTTCGATAAAAATGAAAGCGGAGATTATGATACTGTTAGAGAGGGTGGCCACTCTGATCAAAGAATATTACATTCAAAAGATGCGACTGGAGCTGAAATTGAAAGGGCTTTGACGAAATCAACATCTGGTGAAATTGATGAAAAATTCACAATATTAGAAAACTGGATGGCAATTGACCTCATTCAAAGAAAACATGGCGACCCGAGAGAAGGAGTAGTTGGTTTATGGTGCCTATCACCATCCGGAGTAGTCCATACTTTACCTGCAAAAACAATAGTTCTAGCAACCGGAGGTGTTGGGTATCTTCATCGTTCCACAACTAATCCATCTATTGCGACAGGAGACGGAGTAGGGATGGCGCTACGTTCAGGAGCAGACATCAAAGACATTGAATTCATACAATTCCACCCTACATCCTTAGCGGTGAATGACTCAAGACCTTTCTTAATTACAGAAGCTATGAGAGGCCATGGCGCAGTATTAATGACGAATGAAAATTATGCTCACTGGAAAAAATCAGAGAGTACGGAACCTAAAGATTACTCGTTTATGAAGAATCACTCTGAAATGGGGTCACTAGGGACAAGAGATATTGTTGCTAGAGCTATCGATGCTGAACTAAAGAAAAATGGAGATGAACATGTCCTCTTAATAACTGAGCATTTGAAAAAAAATAAACTAATAGAAAAGTTCCCAAATATAAATAAAAAACTATTTTCTTATGGAATTAATCTAGGCCCAGACCCTATTCCAGTCATACCTGCGGCACATTACATGGTAGGAGGAGTCACTGTAAATGAACATGGGCATGCGTTAGTTGATGGTGAAAAAATGCCAGGACTTTATGCAATAGGAGAGGTTGCCAGAACGGGGTTACATGGGGCTAATCGGCTAGCATCAAATAGCCTACTTGAAGCAGTCGTATATTCAGAAAGAGCAGCCGCTAACTTGATTCAAAATGCCGAGAAAAATGAATTACAGCAATTGCCAGAAGTAATCCCTCTATGGCGTGCAGATAATCTTGTTACGTTAATAGAACATGCACCTCTACGTGCGGATTTAGATGCTTTAAGGACAACTATGACCATGGATGTAGGGATAGTGAAAAGTAATGCTAGACTAAAGAGAGCTCAGAGAAGAATAATTCATTTAGAAAATGAAGTTGAAATAATCTGGGAAAGTTGTAAACCCACACAAGATTTAGTAGAATTAAGGAACCTCATCCATGTGGCAAAAATTGTAGTAAGTGCATCTTTAGAGAGGAAAGAAAACGTCGGTTTACACTATAACAAAGATTACAATAATTAATCAAATTTAGAGGAATTCTCAATTCCTTTAATTAAACCATGTAATATTGCATTACAGGGAGTAGGTATTCCTTCAGCTTCGCCTCGAAGAACAACTGCCCCGCATAAAGCATCAATTTCTGTTGGTCGACCTGCCATTATATCTTGAAGCATCGAACACCTATTTTCAGGAGATATCACCACAACATCCCGGAGGTATGTCTCTAATTCAATATCTCCAAGATCAACCCCACTAGCACGTGCAACTATTGCGGCTTCACGCATCGCCTGCATAGATTGCTGCCAAAGAGAATTAATCTCTAAAAGGGCCCCGTTTCGAACCCCTGCAATTGCACAAACTGGATTAATAGCGACGTTTATTAGTAATTTTTTCCAAATAATCTGTTGGATGTCGTCACTTAATACTGCATTCAAATCAGCATCGTTGAGCATGTTAAGCAGATACTCTGCTTTGTTGTTTTCAGAACCATCCAATGCTCCGAAAGTTATACAACCTCTGCCTACCCAGTGAACTACACCCTCACTATTTCGCCAAGCAGCATGAGTTATGGAACCAACAAATACACGATCTCTCCCTATTCGATGAGCTAATATCTCTGCATTTCCTAATCCATTTTGAATCGTCAAAGCATAGCCCTCGGGAGTAAGAACCTCAGATGCTATCTGAGTTAATGCAGGAGTATCGAGTGTTTTTCCACAAATTATTGCGACATCACAAGTCCCCCTTATTTGCTCTGAAAGAGGACCAGATTCGCTGTCAACTACTAAGTATCTTTCAGATGGAACGACTTCTATACTACCTTCAGGAGTATGAAGAACTAAACCCATATCTGAAAGATTGGAGGCAGTACGACCCCGAGATACGCATATGATATCTGCATTTGTATCAGCTAAGGCGCCTAGAAGAATCCCTCCAATTGAACCCACTCCAATAATCGCAACTCTCAATTTAAGCAACCACCTATAGGGCACTTTGAAACAAAATGAAGAGTCAGACTATCAGATTCTTGTGAGATCCAGAACACTCTCCAGGCATCAGTATTATCGTTCAAATCAATATTAATATCTGCTGAACCATTTGCAAGAATTAAATTCGGGACAGATATGTTTAGAGAATCATCATCCCTTAAATTACTAGATACATCAAGAATCAAAGTTATGTCATTTTCAACTCTTGAATTAATAGTTAAATCAGAGAATGATAAACCAGAGTCATTTAAAACTGAACCACCAATATCTAAATCTAGACCCGATATAATAACTCTAGAAAATGAATTGGTAGTATTGCAATTCACTAACCAACCATCCTCTGGGAGTAATATACTTCGGCTATTATAATCCCCATCAACAATAAGTGGATAACCACTTGCTAAAGTGAAATTTTCTTCGGAATTAGAATCAAGTGTTGGAATCATGTTATTTGATGGACATACTGGAGAACCATATGTGTCTGAAAAAAGTATTTCCCCCGCTTGAATCCCTAGGGATATACCATCATCAGGTGAGACATAAATTCCGACATAAGAGTCATTAATTGGTAAATTCCAAAATTTTTTGGTACCATCATCTTGATTGAATTCAACTACAGGGGCCATTCGATAACCACTAATTCCCGAATTACCGATTTCTAATGACTCCCAGCCACCTTTCTCTGAAATTAAGCATAATTCATTTACCCCCTGTGAAATAAAATTTGATTCTTCAAACGACCAAAAGGGATTCTCACTAACTGATAAGTTTCCCGATTGATTGCCAATTACTTCAACTGTATTACAGATTCTAGAATTAGGCATATCTGCATCCCTATACCAAACTGGTCCAGGAGATGTCAATCCATCATATTTAACGGCCAATATGTGCTCTAAACGAATACCTTGAGATTCTACAATAAATCTCATTTGGACCGGTGTCATATCACCAGGTTCATTGTCATAAATTGAGAAATTAAATACCCCCGTATTACTCTGACTAATATCTTCGAAGTTACAAATTAATCCCATAATAAAACATTCAGAATCAATACTCCATCTTTCATTATCACCATCAATTAAAACCTGTATTGAACCAGATATTGGAATTACTCCCAACGGTTCTAAATTAAAGAGATTAGAACTACCATTCCATTCATCACTCGATAACTCAACATCCCAACTTGTAACATCTAATCCGCTATCCCATTCTGAAATTTCCTTGACAGGATGTAATCCAGGAAACCCGAATAGCAATGATGCAACAACAATAGTAGCAAATATATTACGAAATTTAGTGTCAATACCAGATGCTTCATCAACTACTAAAGCCATAGGTATATGCTCGCCACTGAACCTCCTCCAGGAGGCTAAGGATGCAAGAATTAACCAAGGCCAAAATGTTGTTTTCAAGAATACGATGCACATCATACCAAGAGTCACTAAGAATATTGAAGTTTCATTTTCACTAGATTCTAAATCCTTTGGGCCTATTAGTGAATATAATATGCGATCACCTGGAAAACCAGGTATCGGTAAAAATAGAATCCAACCAATCGTAGATAATCCCATACCTGCAAGAGCTAATGGATGAACCCATTGGAGCTTTACTGAAATATCTGAACCAATAAACAGGTTAGCTATTAAATCTGCTATAATATTCAGAGTTAGTGACAACGGTTCGGAAACTGATTCAGGAGGAGAGGAAGAAGTTAAGTTAAGTCCAATTAGTGATAATATTGCTCCCGATATCAAGAACACAAATGGCGATGATGATTCGATTATACCTAATGAACGACGATTAGGGTAGGGAATTGCATCAACTCTCTTTTGGCCAAAAATCCCAACAATTCCAAATGGCCAAAAAGGAGAAATTAATGGGAATGCGATCGGCACTAGATTACCTACATCGACTTCAAAAAATGAGGCAGAATATTTACGAAGAATGTTGGCAAAAAAAGTAACTAAGAAAATTGGTATACTAAAATAGATTAATGACTCTTGAATTAAAGCATATGTGATCAAGGAGTCACTTATCTGGAATTGAGATATCCAATAACTAC
>Ga0209709_10004832_pt1 | contig 10761 bp, 10 predicted proteins | sample ArcticOcean_MG_C_2_FD_187435 | JGI IMG/M metagenome (GOLD analysis project Ga0209709, IMG submission 187435) | Marine microbial communities from western Arctic Ocean - ArcticOcean_MG_CB4_136 (SPAdes) (version 2) | ecosystem: Environmental > Aquatic > Marine > Oceanic | place: Arctic Ocean...
AAGTAATAGACATTTGCTGAAGCTTCAGTAAACGACTCGTAAAACTGAGATGCATTGTGTTGCCTAAATTTTTCTGTTATGATTGCTGACATTTTTTATATCCTATAGTGTTTGTTCTATTTATAAGAAAACTTTGTATTCCTTTTATTAACCTTTATACATCCGTAGTTTTGCCTTTAAAGGTATCATGCGTTTTTAGTTTGGCATATGCAGCTGCTGGAGTTGCCGCATCATCAACAGAATATGCAAACTTAAATTTATCTACAGCAGGAGCGGATAATCTAGTTTTGGCAGTACGGGCATCTGCATCTTTGTACACTGCTACATCTACCATCATAAACCAATCGGATGCGTCATCTTTCTTGCATACCCGACAATCCGTTACACGAACATACCCATTTGCATGTTCGATTCCTCCCGGCAAAGGTATGTTCATTTGTAAAGCCATTCGTTTTCTCCTTTAAGCTGGCAGTGCTGGAAGACTTTGTGCTTCCAGACGTTCATTTAATTTATCTGCAAATCCCGGCAGCATTTCTTCTACTACAGATTTCATCGTTTCAAACATTGCACGTTGTTGAACTATTGCACCATTATGAAGTCTTTGCATACCTGTAACATTAACAAGACCTCTATGCCCTTCTTTTTCTGATTCTTCTGTTGGCTTTCCCAATAATCCGGCATCAATTAATGTTTGTTTATTATATTTTACGAAATTATCAAACTCAGTCTGAATTATTCTTCCGTATACTTTTTCATTTTTGGGTTGTTCAGAAAGTTGTATCTGCATGGCTCTAGCAAGCATAGCATCGTCATACTCATCGTATGCTGATAAAGAACCATCTGCATGAATATCACCGTCCGAATCTACAATAAATTTAGTCTGAGCACCAGTTCCCAAAACGCCAAATACATTAGCATCACCGGCCATCACATCTATATCGCCTGCGCCATCCGCTATAGTGCCAAATACTACACAGGTACTCTCGCCAGATGTACTTTTGGTCGTATCTGCCGTAGTAACCATTGGTTGAATACGAATACCTTCTTTAGTCTCTGTTGCACCGACGATACGCACACCACCTGCCGTTGCAGACGTTTTTTGAATGGCGCAATAAGAATCTGTTTCTATCTGGTTAGACATTCCGTGAGCAATATCAGAAGATTTTAGTGCGAAGATTTCATAATCCGCAGCACCTTGATTTATTGTTAATCCCACTGTCATTTTGGCGTTGGCACTATCTGCTATATACGCTGCACCAGTGCCAGAAATTCTAAATTTTTCGGCTATTGCATTGGCGTTCAAAACCTCAAAAACCAAATCACTATTATGAGTGCTCCCACCACCAGATGTATATGCGCCAGTTTTGATATCGTAGATTAGCGTGCCGTCATCAATCGCAGATCCGCCAGATGTCATCTGACCAAAGGACAGCCCCATCTTATCCCCAACGCCCGTATGAGTGCCGGGTTCGAGCGCAAGAGGACCGCCAGCATTAGCACTAAAAGCGCCGGGAATTGAAAAAGTGAAAGTTGCCTTATCGGCTCCAAATGTATACCTGTCAGTACCGCCAATCTCAAAATCAATTTGATCATCTGTATCTGCTGTAATGCTGGTATCTGCATCAGCATCAAGATCAATCTTACCAGCATTCATATCTATGACATTAGTTCCGGCATTCAAAAATGTTCCAGCAGATGTAATTGACCACTTTGTTGCAGCAATTTCAGAAGCACCTGTCATGAAATCTAATGAAGTTGCGTTGGAACTAGAACTGAAATCTCCTTCTGCCCTAGCTTGAATTGCAGCAGCTACTAGAACAGCATCTGTGCCTGTCCCTTCATCCGGCGCTTGAAATGAAATCTTACCCATTACATCATTAGCAGCCATATCAGTCTCGCCAGTTTGTAAGGTTAAAGTAATAGGTTTATCATCAGCAGTAGCAGTATGTTTTAGAGTAAGACCAGTATCAGCAACATGCGTTACTTTAATCTCTTGATCATTACCAAAGTAAATTACCGAACCATCAGCAAGATATAAATCAGACCACTCTAATGATGCCGTACCTAGCGTATCTCCATCAGCAGAAGCTGGATCAGAACCACCAATATAAGTTTTTAATCTTGAAGCGACTGTTTTTCTAAGCGTACCACCAGCACCATCATCCATTAAAAATAAATCAGCATCAACAATTGCCGCACCGATATCTGTAGCTCCTGTAATAAAAGTAGTAGCTAATTTTGCAGTGGTTACTGTTGCGTCACTAGGAGTACCAACATCTAACTGCTCACCCAAGACAATGCCAAAGAAATTAGCACCAGCTGCGGGAGCAGTAGTGAAAGTAATGTTAGTGCCCGAAACAGTATAATCTGTTATAGGTTCTTGAATAACACCGTTTATGCTTATGATCACCGCAGCTTCAGTAACAGGAGTGAGAGCAAGACTATTTTGTGCTAGAGCATGAGTTGCATCACTGCCATCAAAGTCACCAGAAAAGTCATCTAGTTTCTGGTAGTTTCCATGTAATGGTGATTTTCCTAAATATGGCATATTTTATTCCTTTTCTTACCACAATTTCGCAGCTAGATTCTTAACACGATCTGGTGCCGAACTAACATCTACATTCTTATTATAAATTACGGGGTCTGTCTTTTCTCTGGAAATTTCCGTACCATCCCGCTTAATCACAATTACATTTCTTGCAATAATTGTGCCGTCCGCAAGTACATCGCAGCGATCTACCTCTGTTGCTTCTGTTAAAGCCATATCTATTAACCTCCACTCATTGCAAGTCTTCTCGCTTCGCCAGCAGCCCTCGCTTCGGCAAATGCCGTTATTGCTGCATCAGTATGCTCAACCTCTGCTATTTTTTTGACCATATCTGGAGCATTGCTAACATCCTCGCCGGGATGATAAACTTTTCGATTGATATACTTGCGAGAAATTTCTACGCCATCTCGTTCAATTACTAAAGCAGTTCGTGCTTGGATTACTCCATTAGAAAGAACTTCGCACTTATCTACTTCTGTCTTTTCTGTTAGCGCCATTGTTTATTTTCCTTTGTTATACTTATCAAGCAAAATATGTTGCATTAACACTGATTGAAAAGACGGTGTCAGCGTGATCATGTTGAAGGGAAGTGACTGCACCCGTGGCATGGGTTTCCTCATAAAAGGGCATAAATGCCCCTTCGGATGAATCAAACCAACCCATAACATTACTACTCGCAGTACCGTCAGCATGACCCACAATCGTGCCGCCTCTGGTGTAACCAGAGCCAGCATATTCATCCATAGCAACAGGCGCAAAAGGAAGCGATACTTTTATAGTTCCGTTTGGAGAGTTTTCAGAAGAAACATTTATATAACCCACAATATGTACCATGTTACCTATTTTAGTGTATGCAATTGTATCGTAGCCGGTGTCCAGAACATAATTGCCGCTCGAACTACAGGTCACCGTCGCTACATATATTCCTTCTTCATAGTCGTCCAAAAGATTAGCGGCTGTTGCAGAGGTTACGCCTAGATAAATACCTTTAGAAGCTGTTCCCATAACAATGTTACCAGCAGATATTTCAACATCTGTGCCACCAGTGGCTACATTAACTACAGTAGTATCAGCATCATTCTTAATCGTAATATCGTCTGTGCTGCCTTGACCAGTTAGAATAAGACCCTCTGCTGCGGTGTATCCAATTGCTGCATTATCAGCAGCAGACGTATCACCGGCAGGCTCAACTGTACCTGTTACAGCTAAAGTAGTACCATCAAAAGTTAAATTCGCTTCACCATTCAAACCTCCACTACCGTCAGCTGTTATTACTCTGTTGTTTGCATCATTAGATATAGTAGCACCAAACCCTGATGATGTTCCACTATTCGTAATAGTTGCTCCAGAATCAATTTTAAGAGTAGACCCCGATTCAACATGCATAGAATCATCTTTAAAATCTATACCATGAGATTTTAAAACTAATATTGCATTATCGGTTTCTGAAAGAATAGAGCCATTTACATTAGTAGCATTACCATCTGACGCATTTAAAAGAAGATTATCACCAGCATTCGCTTCGGTAGTTTGAACCAATGCACTTGCAAAGCCAACAATTCCATTGCGTGTAATTTTTGTTACTGCCATTTTTTATATCCTATAGTGTTTATCATATTTATAAGGAAAACTTGTATTCCTTTTATTAAAGCGCTGCCGCAGCATCACGCTCTGCACGGTTCTTGTAATCATCTCTGGCAAGCAATGCGTTGTCTCCAGCATTACTTGAAGAACCATCAGTACCATTCAAAGTTACAGGCAGATTAAATGAATCTGTTCCTAAACCGCCCTCTTCTATTCTTGTTACTGCCATCGATTAATTTCCTTTATACATCTTTTCATTATTCTGGCGTATCATCTACTTCTTCTATGGTGGACGTTCCCAGATCGACCTCTTCCATCATACGGGAATAATCCGTGTTATCTTCAGCTTCGGGGATACACATATTTGTACCTTCTGGCTGAAAGTATCTTGTGCGCTTGACCCCATCTTCGGTAATTACATGCTGAAAATATTTCATATCTATAACTCCGCACTAAAATCTATGTGGTTATTAGCATCAACCCTTGCGGCGGTTGCACCGTCGGCGCTGAGACCGGAGCCGGAATCCGACAGAGCTATTCTTCCGCCCTCTAGAGTGATGTCATCAAAACTTGCGTTCGTCCACGCTCGAAACCCACCACTAGTCAGAAAATCGCCACCTGTTACTGATACGATAGATATCGTCGGAGCGGCTCGTTTTACTACTTCGCAAAAGAGAGAAGCGACTGCTAATCCAGTAGAGTAGACAAATGCAGTTGCAATATATTTGACTGCTGGAAAAGACCACCTTTCAAAGTAGCGTTTGCACTTATGCAAGGTCGTCCCGTAATCTTCATGTGCGAAATCTGTCGCAACGCTGCCGACTTCTAGCTGGACTCCGGTTATATAAAAATCATTATCTACATGGTCAAAATCGTTTACGGCACTAGTTACAGACAGGTATGCTCCAGCAACCCAAGCACCAGTATCACTGGCCATAAATTTACCGCCACTAAATGACCAGTAAATAGTTAAACCAGAGCCTGTGTCGTTATTTATGACACCGGATGCATCTCCCGGCACGGCTATTGTAACTTTTTGCCATTCATCGGATACTGCTGTCCAACTGAAAACCAACGATCTATTAGCGTCGTTGTTATAAACTGCACCACCATGTAGTCCCGCCTTCTTTGTGCGTGCCCAAAATGTTAATGTTAGTGCGGAAGCAGCGGCGTTATTAAAATTTAAATGCTGTAAGTTTTGAGCTTCGATAGTATGTGTTACGCCATGATAATCATCAGTGCTAATACTGGCGTCGATTGTAGTAACATCTACTTTATAAGAATAACCAAATCCTTTTCCCGCCGGAACGGTAGTGTCTTGAGTTACGGTCCATCGTGCTGGGCCACCGCCAATCAGTCGGTTTGAATATCGATCTATGGCAAATGTGCCGTCAGCAGCCACAGCAGTGGACCCACGTTGATTTACGGTCATAGCGCCATTCTGGATTAAATTCTTATTTCCACCGGGAATAGGATTACTGCCAAACCGGAATTGCTCCGTGCCGCCAGCAACAACGCCCACGGTATCGGCGGCGGGGAAGTAGACGCCAGTATTAAGATCACCAGTATTTGAATAAGAGGGCAATGAGGCAGTGCCGTCACCTACTGACAAGTTTCCACTAGAATTTAAAGTCATTAGGGTAGCAGCTGCTTCACTAGCACCCAGCATAAAATCTAATGAAGTTGCATTTGCATCAGCAGCAAAGTCTCCTTCTGATCTTGCTTGAATTGCAGCTGCAACCAAAATAGCATCTGTGCCCGTGCCTTCGTCTGGTGCTTGAAATGCAATCTTACCAAGAACATCGTTAGCAGCAATATCAGTCTCGCCAGTTTGCAGAGTTAATAGAACTGGATTATTATCAGTAGTAGCAGTTGATTTTAAAAATAGTCCATCATCAGGATCATGTGTAACTGTAACATCTTGATCATTACCAAAATAGATTACACCACTTTCGGCTAAATACAAGTCAGACCATTCTAATGAAGCAGAACCAAGTGCTTGTCCATCAGCAGAAGTTGGAACATTACTACCAAACCCTGTCGCAGTACCGCTATTCGCAATAGTAGCGCCAGAAGCAATTGTTAATGTACTTCCCGAAAGAACTGTAAGTGTATTGGCAGTAAACGTAAAATCATCAGCACCAGCAATTTCTATATGAATTGTATCATCTGTATCCGCTGTAATACTCGTATCAGCATCAGCATCAAGAATTAATTTAGCGCCATTTAAGTCTGAAAAATTTCCTTTGTCGGGTTTTGTTCCTATATAAGGCATATTATGTTATTTCCATTATAGACAGACAGACATCAACCGCCCCACTTCCAAATACTCGTAGGTAATCTGAATCTTGTAGCACAATTTTATTACCAGACATAATTTCTAAACTAGAGTTGCCAGGAATTGGAGCCGTTGTAATAAGCTCAACATCTGCATTTGTTTCCGTATCACTTGTATCAGAAGAAACTGTTACTGTTGATGTAATAGCAGAACTTGTGGTATTGCCTATCAGCAGCCCCAACACAATTGCTGTTGTGCTACCAGGCACGGTATACACTGTTGCAAGAGTTGTTACTCCAGCTTTAGTTTTAAGTTTAAATGTGTTGGCCATATTTCTACCCTTTTATTTTATCCTAAAGCAATTGCAAGAGCGGTTGCATCCCCTGTCGCTAAATCTGTTATTAAACTTACGTCTACTCGTTTAAGAGTTCCAGCATCACTAATCAGAAGTTCATCTGTAGTAGCAACACTACTTGAAAGAGCAGTTTGACCACTAATTACGTTATTGTTAAGCATACTTCCTTCAACAGATGTAGCAGCAATAGTTACTGCTCCGGCATTACTTATAGTTACATCACCACTTACTGCAACTGGATTATAATTTGTACCATCAGCAACAAGTATATAAGCATCTGTATTTGTTCCCATAAACAGATCATCACCAGAGATAGTGAGATCACCAGCTATAGTTACATTAGTTGTTCCTGTAGGTATACTAAGAACTGTAGCATCTGCATCGTTTACAAGAGTAACGTCATTCGTTGAGCCTTGACCTGTTAAAATAGCTCCTAATACACTGGTATAACCTAAAGCAGCATTGTCTCCAGTAGCAGTATCACCAGTTGCATTAATAGTCAGACCAGTAACATCACTTGAGAATATACCAGTTGTGCCAGCAACTCCAGCATCTGATGTAACAGTTGCCGCTGTTAAAGCTCCAACAACATCAACAGCAGTTCCCCCAGTTGCGATAGTGATTACATCCCCATCAGCATCATTCTTAATTGTTACATCATTTGTGCTGCCTTGACCTGTGAGAATAAGACCTTCAGCAGAGGTATAACCCATCGCAGCATTGTCACCAGCAGCAGTATCACCAGCTGCGTTAACAGTAGCGTCAGTGAAAATATCTTTAACTGCGCCAATACCACCATCCGTATGTATGGAACCAGTTGTGCCGCTAGTACTATCTGTTGCATCATCAATACTAAGAACACCTGATCCAGTAAGTGTTGTAGCAGTTAATGCCTGTGCTGCAATAGTACTGCCAGCCTGTGCAGTAAAGGTATTAGCAGTGAATTGGAAATCATCAGCACCAGCAATACGAATGTCTATTTGATCATCTGTATCTGCTGTAATACTTGTGTCTGCATCAGCATCCAAAATTAATTCTGTACCATTCATATCAAAAGATGTCGCAGCAACACCAGCTGTTATTGTTGGAGTTGTAAGTGTTTTATTTGTAAGTGTATCTGTTGTAGCCTTACCAACAAGAGTATCCGTTGCATTTGGAATTGTAATAGTTCTATCTGCTGTCGGGTCAGTAACAGTCAGTGTCGTTTCATAAGCATCAGCAGTAGCGCCTTCAAATATAATATTTTCAGTAAATTTATTTGTCGCAGTAATACCCGTAACATCAGAAACCAAGTTATTAAACTCAATTCTGAAGTCTTCTAAACTATTCGTTGGAGTTACTGAACTCGCAGCTATTGCCATGAACTAAATTCCTTGTATTTGTTCTTATATTTATACATCATATTTATAATCCTAAACTCATACATTTGGGTAATTGATGTTAATATTATCATCAGTTGCAACTTCAAACCTAAATCTTCCATCAGCATTTGTAGAAGAACCATCTGTGCCATTTAATATCAAAGAACCATTACTTTCATCTTCCAAATCTATAGCACCATATTCAGAAATCAAAATATCAGAAGGCCTAGTAATTGGTTGCAGGGTAGAATTGATATAATTCTGGAATGGTATTGTACCACTATTTAGATAATTCTCAACGATTATTCTGTCACTTTCAAGTTCCAATTTATTGCTGGTTCCAAATCCTGTTTTACTCTCAAGAATTATGTTGTCTCCATGAGCTCCAGATGCCGTTGATCCATCTTCTTGCATAAAGAAACCACTTGCAGCACTTTCTTCTAGAATTATTGCTGTTTGACTTACTGGCGTTGAACCTCCTGTTGGGCCCAACCCATCATCTATATGGGAATCCAAGACAAGCAATGAAGGCCTAATAATATCTGACAGTGTATAGAAGTCATACTGTACAACACTCTCTCCAACAACTCTATGCCCCGCTGCTGTACTAGAACTATCTATACCATTAAGAACTATAGTATCACCCGCATTTGCTGAAACCTCTGCAACTATATTATCCCCCGCATCCGTATAATCTGAATCGGTTGCGTTCAATATAATTTTATCAGATGAAGTGCCTATCCATCCTGTCGTTGCTTGCTCCAATATAATAACATCAAATTCTGCTACAATATTGTAATTAGAGTAATTTCCAATATTCTCAAAAGTGAAACTGGAATCATTGTTGGGATCAGCTGCATCTTCCAGAATAAAGTTTTCTCCATCATCTATAGGATGTTCACCCCGTATCACTTCATCTGGCCCGTGTCCTGTAGTAGAGGATAACGACTGTTGAAATGCATCATTATCTACCAAAAGATATCCACCCGTTGCAGTTCCCTTTTCCAACTCAAATCTGGAAACTTGATTGGGAAATGGATTTCTTGCAAGTGTTACCAAACCAGTTGATAGGTTCCTTGGAGTTGATAACGGTAAATTAATTTTTCTTGAAATAAAGGTAACAAGAGAAACATCGTAATTTGAACCACCACCCTTGAAGGATGTTTCAAGTTGATTAGAACCACCATCCTCGTTTAGTAACGTATTGAGTACTTGATTTACTTGCAATCCAACTTTGTTGAAAACGATTCCAGCAGAAGCATCTTCTAACTCCATAGACTCTCCATCATTGGTAGAATCCGAATCAGTACCATCAAGAAGAATATCACCGCCGGCATCAGGTGACGCTGGTTGACTAGTTAAACCTTCACTACTATCCATAACTATATTAGCAGAAACCGCTACGGACTTCTCCGATATAATTCTCTCGTTAGCATTTGTGGAAGAAGAATCTGTGCCGTTAAGTTTAATAACACCATATCCTCCAGCATCAGTATCAACACCATCTTCAAGTTGAACACCAGCAAAATCGTCAAAGTGGAATATTGGGGTTTCTTCTATAACATAAGAACCAGCATTAGTAGAACTGGAATCAGTACCATTAAGGGTAATTGAATCCCCCAAAACTTTAATGTCTTCTGAATCCTCTAGTACTATATGCTCTTCAAATGCACCGTCCACAATATCCACAACACCCAAGCGCCTCTTAGTAACTTCGGAGAATAAAATCTGGAAGGTAGAAGCAAGTATCGGGGAGAATTGGTCAGCAGGAGCTGCCACACCAAGATCACTAAACCAACCACCACCAAGAGAAGACCCAGCATTTGTTAACGCAGCAGAAATAGATGTTGCAACCTTTGTCTTACCGAACACAGCCCAACCAGCTGGATGAACTGCTTTCTTTAATTGATCAAGAAAACTATTCGTACCAAACCCAGATTGTACTTCATAAGAAAATTGCTGATAATAATAAGAATCTTGAATTCTGTTTAGGTCTTCACCGATTAGACTTTCTATATTAGTACTGTATGACTTGAGGGTTTCCATAGTAACATCTATTGTAGATGTACCTTTTGCAATATTGGCTTTTACAATTGTTCCAGTCGCACCACCAGAATCCGTGATAGTGGTTGGATATTTCGCAATACCTGTCGCCCCATCAAAGAAATCTATTACAGATTGTTGAATAACGCTGTCGCCACCGTTTGTACCATCTGAATTTGTACCGTTAAGTGAAACTACACCATCCGCTGCTTCAACATTCTGTAATAGTTTTGCATTTGCATCTGTTGAATCCGAATCTGTTCCATTCAAAATAATAGTGTTATTATTACCATGCTCCTCATTTAATATATCATCACCAGCATCAGTTTGCGAACTATCTGTAGCATTAAGAATAATGGTACTAGGTTCCGTATCTTCAGATGCATCGGTTATTAAAAAATTCCCTGCGCCAGATAACATGGAAGAAATTAATTGAGAGCTCTCGGTCAATATTCTTTCCAGTTGCCGAGCATGTGTATTGTCGCCAAGAGATACAGCTGTTTCCGATAAAAGAACATCACCTGTTCCTGACTCATTCGCAATACCATCTCCAACATTAGTTCCATCCCTTGCAGCATATTCTGCTTGTAAA
>Ga0209709_10004835_pt1 | contig 10759 bp, 12 predicted proteins | sample ArcticOcean_MG_C_2_FD_187435 | JGI IMG/M metagenome (GOLD analysis project Ga0209709, IMG submission 187435) | Marine microbial communities from western Arctic Ocean - ArcticOcean_MG_CB4_136 (SPAdes) (version 2) | ecosystem: Environmental > Aquatic > Marine > Oceanic | place: Arctic Ocean...
AAAAACTATATAATTTTTTTTTTTTGTGATATATGAAATTAATATTGGGGCATAGCCAAGTGGTAAGGCACTGGTTTTTGGTACCGGCATCCTAGGTTCGAATCCTAGTGCCCCAGCCATATATGAATAACTTATTAGATAAAATTTTTTTTAGATCACATAAACCTAATCATATAAATTTAAGCTTTAGAGAACTTAAAAAAGAAAATGAAGTAGAGCAAATATTTAACGCCATACATTCCTTCTCTGCAATAAGTGAAATTCGATATGTAGGTGGATGTGTTAGAAAAATAATTAATAAAGAAAAAGTTGACGACATAGATTTAGCCGTAAACCTGGAGCCAACTGATGTTTGTGAGGTTCTTAATAAAAATAATGTAAAATATTATGAGAGTGGAATAGAGCACGGAACAATTACAGCTTTAATAAATGATACTAAGTTTGAAATAACTTCATTGCGAAAAGATATTGATACAGATGGAAGACATGCCAAAGTTGAATTTTCAGATGATTGGAAAGAAGATGCTTCCCGAAGAGATTTTACTATTAACTCTATTTATGCTGACATTGAAGGAAATTTATTTGATCCATTTAATGGAAAAAAAGATTTAAAAAATGGAAAAATTAACTTCATAGGTGATGTGGAAAAACGCATCAAAGAAGATTACTTACGTGTTTTAAGATATATCCGTTTTTATTTAAATTATTCCAAAGAGAAACATGATCCTAAAGTAATCAGAATAATTAAAAAAAACTTAAGTGGTGTTTCTAGCATCTCTTCTGAAAGATTATTAGATGAATTTCAAAAACTAATAAAATCAGATAATTTTTTAAAAATAACAAATGATAAAGATAGTTTAGAAATTATAAGTTTAGTTTTTCCTCAATTTAAAAATATTTCATCATTTAATAAGCTAAATAGTTTTGCTAAAAAACATTTTGATAAAGTAGATTTTATTTTTTTATTATCTTTGATGGTTATTGATGGAACTGATAATGTTGATTATTTTATTTATAAATTTAATATCTCTAAAAAAGACCAAAAAAGACTTGTATTTTTGGATAATTTTAACTCTTCAAGGTTTCCTAATGAAAATTTTTCAGAAAAAAACCTAAATAAGATTTTTTATTTTAGTGGACGAGAAGCTTTGATGGATATTATTTATTTCAAAATTTTTAAATCAAATAAAGTTGATATTAAATTAATAAATTTAATTGATACTTTTAAAAATAAAGAAATTCCTATAATGCCTCTTAAGGCAGACTTGTTAATGAAAAAATATAATATTCCAGAAGGTAAGGAGCTAGGTGCTAAACTTAAAGACATAGAAGAGATTTGGATTAATAATAATTTTAAGATTTCAGATAAAGAAGTTCTAAAAATAGTAAGTAACTAAACATAATTAACGTCTTTAATTTCAAAGTTTTTTGTACCCGCGGGTGTTTTAATTTCGACTAAATCATTTTTATTTTTACCAATCAATCCTCTTCCAATAGGAGATTGAAAAAATATTAATTTTTTTTGTAGGTCAGCCTCATCTTTACCTACTATTTTGTAGGAGATTTTTTCTCCAGTATCTAGGTTTTTCAAATCTACTGTAGATCCAAAAATAACTTTTCCATCATTACTCATTTTTGTAATATCGATTACATTTGCTCTAGCAATGGTGTCATTAATCTGGGCTATTCTTCCCTCATTGTGTGACTGCTCTTCTTTTGCTGCGTGATATTCGGCATTTTCTTTTAAATCACCGTGAGACCTTGCTTCTGAAATAGCAGCAACTATTCGAGGGCGTTTTTTTTCTTTCGAAAAAATAAGTTCTTCTTTTAAAACTTCTAGGCCAGCGGTTGTTATTGGTTCTTTTTCCATTTTAATTCCATTTTGCTATTGGAGGTAAAGACATTAAAATACCTTCGACATTACCACCGGTTTGCAGTCCAAATTTTGTTCCTCTATCATAGAGCAAATTAAACTCAGCATACCTTCCTCTTTTAATATACTGCAATTCCTTTTTTTTTGTAGTCCATTTTTTTTTGTATTTTGTTTTTATTATTGAATTAAATAACATTTGAAATGTAACTCCTAAATCAGACACAAATTTGAAGTCTTTTTCCCAATTATCTCTTTTATAATCAAAAAAAATACCACCAATACCTCTAGTTTCCTTTCGGTGTGGTAGGTAAAAATAATCATCACACCATTTTTTATATTTTTTATAATATTTTTTATTATGTCGATCACATAATTTTTTTAACTCTTTATGAAGAAAGGTTTTTTCTTTATTATCTATGATACACGGTGTTACGTCCATTCCACCGCCAAACCAACCATGAGTGGTATAAACAAATCTGGTATTGAAATGAATAGCTGGAACGTAAGGGTTATTCATGTGCATAACAACCGAAATACCTGAAGCCCAAAAATTGGGATTTTTATCAGCACCTGGTATTTTCTTTCTCATTTCTTTAGGAAATTTTCCATACACTTCAGAAAAGTTTACACCAACTTTTTCAAAAAATTTACCACCATTTAAAATTCTAAATTCACCACCACCCTCATCTTTAACTTTACTTTTAAGCCATTCTTTTGGTTTAAACTTTATTTTTCTATTTTCTAATTTTTCAATATCATTACAAATTACATTTTGTAATAATTTAAACCAGTTGCTTGCAAGCTTTTTTTTAATTTCTTTATCCATTATTTATTAAAATTAATTTGTCTTAAATTTTCTGAGAGGATTATAGCAACTGAAGACGCTATATTTAAAGACCTTTTATTACTCATCATAGGTATTTTTAATTTATGTTTAATTAAATTGTGTACATTATCTGGCACTCCAGCACTTTCCCTGCCAAACAACAATGTATCATTACCCTCGAATTTAAATTCAGCATAAGACGAGGCTGATTTCGTTGTTATTAATATTACTCTTTGATCTTTTTTTGATTTGAAAAACTCCTCCGAACTATGATAAAATTTTATTATTTTTTTATCCATATAATCCATAACTACTCTTTTAAATCTCTTGTCACTAAATAAGAAACCACATGGCTCAATAATTTCCAAATCAGCTCCAAGACATGAGCAAGTTCTAATGATAGCAGCTGTATTTTGTGGAATATCTGGTTCATACAGAGCTATTTTAGGTCTTAAATTCATGCTTTATGTGTCATTGTTTCAGTAGAAATAAGTTTTTTTTCTTATATGAAATCATATATTAGATAATAATAAACTAAAATAAATAATGTCTGAAAAAAAACCTGAAAGAAGAGAATTTTTATTTACAGCGTCATATGCGGTAGGTGCTGTTGGAGTTGGAGCTGTTGTTTGGCCATTAGTTGACCAAATGAATCCAGATGCCTCAGTTAAAGCATTGGCCAGTACAGAAGTTGATGTTAGTACAGTACAATCTGGAAAAACAATTACTGTTCTTTGGAGAGGGAAACCAGTTTTTATCAAAAGAAGAACACCTGAAGAAATTGCAGAAGCAAGAGCTGTTAAGATGGAAGATTTAAAAGATCCTCAAAAAGATGAGGATAGAGCAAAAGACCCTGAGTGGTTAGTGATGGTTGGTGTTTGTACACATTTAGGATGTGTACCCTTGAATGATAAAGGAGATTATAATGGATGGTTTTGTCCGTGCCATGGGTCACACTACGATACTTCAGGAAGAATAAGAAAAGGTCCAGCACCATTAAATATGGAAGTTCCAAAATATGAATTTATTAACAGCAGTACAATTAAAATTGGATAATAAATAATTATGAGTGATCACGAGTATGTTCCTAAATCAAAATTTGGAAAGTGGTTTAATGATAGACTACCTCTCTTAACACTTGCTAGCCATTTAACTGATTACCCAACACCCAAAAATCTAAATTATTGGTGGACATTTGGTGGAATATTATCATTTTGCTTAATTATACAAATTGTTACCGGCTTAACACTGGCAATGCATTATATTGCTCATGCGGATTTGGCCTTTGAAAGCGTAGAACATATCATGAGAGATGTAAATTATGGGTGGCTTATAAGATATGTCCATGCAAACGGTGCGTCGATGTTTTTTCTAGCAGTATATATTCACATATTTAGATCTTTGTTTTATGGGTCTTATAAATCTCCAAGAGAAATAATTTGGATTATTGGAATAATTATCTACCTTTTAATGATGGCGGCTGCATTTATGGGTTATGTTCTTCCATGGGGTCAGATGAGTTTTTGGGGAGCAACAGTTATTACAAATCTTTTTAGCGCTATACCTTTTATTGGAGAGGGAATAGTAAATTGGTTGTGGGGAGGTTATTCAGTAGATAATCCAACCTTAACTAGGTTTTTTACGCTTCACTATTTAATCCCATTCTTGATTTTAGGATTGGTAGTTCTTCATATTTGGGCCTTACATGTACCTGGAAATAATAATCCAGTAGGAATTGATGTAAAAAAACCTTCAAAGGACACTGTACCATTCCATCCTTATATTGTTATTAAAGATGCTTTTGCTTTGTTAATGTTTATGATTGTGTTTGCTTTCTTTGTATTTTATTCGCCAAATATTTTAGGACATGCTGACAATTATATAGAAGCAAATCCAATGGTAACGCCAGCCCACATAGTACCAGAATGGTACTTGTTACCTTTTTATGCAATTTTAAGATCAGTTCCTGACAAATTAATGGGTGTAGTTGCAATGTTATCTGCAATTTTAATTTTGGCAGCACTTCCATGGCTGGACACTTCAAAAATTAGATCGGCTGTATTTAGACCACTTTACAAACAGTTTTATTGGATATTGTTAGTTGACGTAATAATACTTGGTTATGTTGGAGCAATGCCAGCAGAAGGCCTTTACTTGTTAATTGCAAGAGTTGCCACAGCTTATTATTTTATACACTTTTTAATGATTCTTCCAATTCTAGGATTTAAAGAAAAAACTATACCCTTACCTTTGAGTATTACCGAACCTGTCCTTGGTGGTTTTCCGAATGCTGCAATTGTTAAAAAAAAAGAAAGTTTAGATTAATATAGTGAAAAATATTTTTAAAATATCACATCTAATAATTCTATTATTAGCTGGATCCAATCAGGTTGCTGCTGTGGAAAAAGTAGAGCTTTTAAAAACAGACTGGAGTTTCAAGGGCGTATTTGGGAAATTTGATAGAGGATCATTGCAAAGAGGTTATCAAGTTTACACAGAAGTTTGTGCATCATGCCACTCAATGAAATATGTCAGTTATAGAAATTTATTTGAGTCAGGAGGGCCAGAATTCTCAGAAGATCAAGCAAAAGCTATAGCAGCAAATTTTGAAGTTACTGATGGACCAAACAGTGATGGAGAAATGTTCACAAGACCTGCAAAATTATCAGACAAATTTATTATGCCTTTTGCAAATGTAAAAGCAGCACAAGCAGCAAACGGTGGAGCTTACCCACCAGATATGTCAGTACTAGCAAAAGCTAGAAGTGGTGGGGTAGATTATATCTATTCAGTATTATTAGGTTATGAAGATCCGCCTAGCGGAATCATTCTTGAAGACGGTGTTTATTACAATAAATATATGTATGGAAATAATATAAAAATGTCAGAACCACTATCAGATGGTTTAGTTGAGTACAGTGATGGAACGATTGCATCAAAAGAGCAGATGGCTAAAGATGTAACAACATTTTTAATGTGGACAGCAGAACCTCATTTAGAAGCTAGACATAAAATGGGCTTTAAAGCTATTTTGTATTTAATAATTTTAACTATATTAGTTTATTTTAGTATGAAGAAAATTTGGTCACGTATTGAATCTGAAGTTTAAAATATCTCCGTCTTTAACAATGTAATCTTTTCCTTCAAGTCTCATTTTCCCATTCGTTTTTGAGTTAACCCAACCATCATTGGTTATAAAATCCTCGTAAGCTATAGTTTCTGCTCTTATAAAACCTTTTTCAAAATCAGTATGTATTTCACTCGCAGCTTTTGGAGCTGTACAATTTTTTGGTATAGTCCATGCTCTAGTTTCTTCAGGACCAGATGTAAAATAAGTATCTAACTCTAAAACATTATAGCCTTTTTGAATTAGCATGTTTAAACCAGTTCTTTTCAATCCAATCATTTCCATATAATTCTCTTTTTCTTCATTTTCCAATTGGTTTATTTGATTTTCAATATCAGCTGAAACTATTAGTGTATTCTCTTCACCAAATTTTTTAATAAACGCCTCTGTGTAATGATTACCACTTTGGACACTTACTTCATCCACATTACACACAAAAATTTTAGGTTTTAAAGATAGTAAACCGCTTTGATTAAGTAACTTTTTTTCAAATTGATTGTAAAGAATTTGAATATCTTTAGAATTATTTATACAATCTGAGGCAATTTCTAATATTTTTAATTGCTCTTCATCTATATTCTTTTTATTATTTTTTTCTAATCTTTTTTGAATCGATTCAAGATCTGCTAGCATCATCTCAGTTTCAATGATTTCTAAATCTCTTATTGGGTCTACCGTAGGGTTTACATTTTGAATATCATCAGAATCGAAACATCTTATCATATGTATTACTGCATCAACTTCCCTTATATGTGATAAAAACTTATTTCCTAAACCTTCACCTTTAGAGGCGCCTTCTACAAGACCAGCAATATCTACAAATTCAATAGTAGTATTTATTTTTTTTTTTGATTTTGAAATTTCAACTAATTTATCTAATCTTTCATCTGGAACAGGAACAACACCAACATTTGGTTCAATTGTGCAAAAAGGAAAATTAGCAGCTTGTGCTTTGCTAGAATTTGTAAGGGCATTAAATAATGTTGACTTACCAACATTAGGCAACCCAACAATTCCGCACTTAAAACTCATTATTTATTATTTACTGCGCTTGAGAATAAATCTAATTTTTTATTAAGTAATATGGGTATCGAATGGACAATATTATTTGTAATTTTTTCTAATTGCACCATTTCATCTTCATTAAAATTTTTTAGTACATGATCTGAAACATCAGCCTTTGTTTTTGGCCTTCCAATTCCTATTCTTACTCTGGAATAGTCTTTTCCAATAAATTTATCTATTGACTCAATTCCATTATGTCCTGCGCTCGAACCTGCAAATTTTGCTTTGACTTTTCCAAACTCAATATCCAAATCATCATGAAATACAATTACGTCCTCTGCATCAATTTTAAAGTATTCAATCAATTCTCTTATGCAGATCCCAGAATTATTCATAAAAGTTAGAGGTTTTATTGCATACACTTTTTTATCTTCAATATTTCCAGTTGTTAACAATCCTTTAAATTTAGGTTTTTGTTTTGATAGGCCAAATTTTTTATTAAGAGCATCAATCATTTTAAAACCAATATTGTGTCTATTGTTTTCACTGTCAGGGGTTGGATTTCCTAAACCTACGAATAGAAGCATAATTTTTTTAAACCGTATGAGGAATATTCACTACAATAAATTGATTATTTTTTTTCTTCAGGAGATTTTTTTTCTTCGCCTTCTTTTTTATCTCCGTCAGCTACTGGAGTTGCTTCTTTGCCATCTGTCGTTGCATCTGCATCCCCTGCTGCTTCTGCTGGTTTTTCTGGTTCCTTCATAACTGTAGGAGCAGCTAATGTTGCAATTACAAAATCTCTTCCTAAAATTGTTGGCACAACGCCGTCTTCTAATTTGACTGAAGATATTTTAAAACTTTCTCCAATGTCCACTCCATCAAGATCTATTACAATCGCTTCTGGAATTTTTTCACTAGGACATTTTAATTCAATTTTTCTTCTAACTATATTTAATACACCACCTCTTTTGAGACCTGGAGATGTTTCATGATTTATGAAATTCACTGGTACTTCGATTCTAATTTTTGCACCTGGAACAACTCTAAGGAAATCGATATGAATTGGCTCATCAGATATAACATTATATGTAACTTCTCTTGGTAAAACGTTCTGAGGTTTGCCATCTAAATTAAGTGTAATGATATTTGATAAAAAATTTTCTTTATCTATAAGAGATTTAAGAATTTTTTTTGATACCGAGACCTTTGCATTTTGTTCACTTCCACCATAAACAATTCCTGGAATATTACCGTTTAGCCTAAGAGATCTAACATCTCCTTTTGATTTAGTATTTCTGGTGTTTGCTTCAAGTGAATTCATAAAGACAGGTGTTTTAGCCCATGTATCCTAATAACTCAAGATAATTATTTAAATAAGTCAGATACCGACGTTGAATTAGAAATTCTTTTAATAGCCTCTCCCATAAGGCTAGAAATTTGGAGAACTTCTATATTTTTAGCTTTCTTAATTTTATCTTGATTGTCAATAGTGTCTGTTATTACTAAATTTTTGATAACAGATTTTTTAATTTTATTTACAGCTTCTCCACTTAGTACTCCATGAGTTATATAAACATAAACATCTTTTGCACCTCTATCCTTCAATGCTTTTGCAGCATTTATTATGGTTCCCCCAGAGTCAATAATGTCATCCACAATAATACAAGTTTTGCCTTTAACATTTCCAATTACATTCATAACTTGTGATTGGCCTGGTTTAGGCCTTCTCTTATCAACAATCGCAAGTCCAACATTTAAAATTTTACCGAGGGCCCTAGCTCTTTCAGTGCCTCCGACATCTGGCGCCACACAAATAATGTTTTTACTTTTAATATTTTTTTTTACATGTCTTGCAAAAATAGGAGTAGCAAATAAGTTATCCACAGGAATATCAAAAAAACCTTGAATTTGACCAGCGTGCAAGTCCACTGTAACAACTCTATCAGCCCCAGCTTTAGTTATCAGATTAGAAACAAGCTTTGCAGATATAGAAGTTCTAGGTACAACTTTTCGATCTTGTCTTGCGTAACCAAAGTACGGAATAACAGCAGTAATATTTTTAGCAGAAGATCTTTTTAGTGCATCAATACAAAGTAGCAATTCCATCAAATTATCATTTGCAGGTGAAGAAATAGATTGGATTATAAAAATACTATTACCTCTGATATTCTCATTAATTTCTATGTAGATTTCTCCATCTGAAAAATTTCTAATACTCGAATTTACTAGTTTGGTTTTTAAAAATTTAGCAATCTTTTTGCTTAAAGGTTTATTGCTATTTCCACTTAATAATTTCATGTAATAAAGTTTAATTAATCATAATTATTGAAATATTTCTACTATAATTATTATCGTTGAGGTTAATAGATCTTCGCGCACTATAAAAATTGTTTTTAATATCAAAAGTATTTTTTTTTATTATATCTATATTTTTTATTTTTAGACTCTTTAATTGAGAGTAAACATATTTATTTAAATTGAAATAATTTTTTGTACCTATTTTTTTAAAAAAAATTTTGTTTTTTTTGTCTTTTTTTATAAATTTTTTTATAAAATTTTGCTTTACTTCATAACTTTTTATCGAAATGCATGGTCCAATGACAGCTGTCATATTTTCTGGTGTGCAGCCTTTTTTTATCATAAATTTTACAACTTTACTCACAATACCCTTAAAAGCACCCTTCCAACCAGCATGTATTGCAGCAACCATTTTATTATTTTTATCGTGTAGCAATATTGGAGCACAATCAGCAGTTAAAACCCCAATCATGGTATTTGATCTGTTTGTGATTAAAGCATCACCTTTAAGTTTATTATTATATTTTAAGTTTTTATCAATATAATAAAATTTATTGCTATGTATCTGATTCAATAAAATTACTTTTTTAAAACTAGATTTAATTTTTTTTTGTATAGTTGTAAAATCTATAAATATTTTTTTTTTGTTATCAAATGATCCTGGACTACAATTTAAACTTTTATGCATACCAGTAGCCTTGCTTTCTAACTTATTTAAAAAGGCGTGCTCTATGTATTTAAATTTAGATAGTTTCTTTGATTTAATCAATTAAAACCCTATCTTAAATTTATTTTTTTTGTTAGTCACTAACATTACTTTAAATAAATTTCCCATTTGTTTTTCATCAATTAATCTTTTAACCCGAAAATATAGGTCAGCTGTTTTACTAAAAGGCATATTTTTAGATAGTATCTCGGCCCTTTTTAAAATGCCAAGCTTTGTTAAAAATTTTTTTTGGGTTGTTGTTATGTAAAAAAATGAACCAAATTTTTTTATCATTTGATTTATCAGATGAAAACTTAAATTATAGGTAATATCTGAATTACCAAAACCACTTAGAACATCAGTATATTTGTGTTTAGAAACTGCCTGAAGTGTATTTTTCATTTTTTTGCCAATATAACCATAATCTATTATTAAGATGGCACCATTATTTAGTTTAATTTTATTTGTTATATTTTTTAAATACTCGAACACAAGAGGAGAGTACTCTATAAATTTTTGTTCTGAGGAAATTTTAAATTTTAATTTCTTTTCAAATTTTTGCATGTTAAATGGGATATTCACAAATTCTGGTTTCATTTGATTAGTAAATTTTACATGTTTTTCGTTCCACTTATCATTTATTTTTATAAATTGTTTAATTGGTAAAGCATCAAAAAACTCATTAGCAATAAAAATGCAGGGTAAATTATTTAATTCGTTTAAGTCACTTAACCATTTAATCTTTTTATCTTTAATTGTTTCTTGTTGTATTTTCTTAAGGAACTTACTTTTTTCTAGGATTTTTATATGGCAACTATTTTTGAATTGGGGAAATTTATTTAATGTATTTACTATTACTTTTATCATTTCTCCATTGCCTGCCCCTAATTCAATTAAGTTAAATTGTTTTGGGCAGTTTAA
>Ga0209709_10004836_pt1 | contig 10757 bp, 10 predicted proteins | sample ArcticOcean_MG_C_2_FD_187435 | JGI IMG/M metagenome (GOLD analysis project Ga0209709, IMG submission 187435) | Marine microbial communities from western Arctic Ocean - ArcticOcean_MG_CB4_136 (SPAdes) (version 2) | ecosystem: Environmental > Aquatic > Marine > Oceanic | place: Arctic Ocean...
TTAATAGGTGCTTAGTATTATATGTTGAAGATAATAAATTTAAGAAAAAAATAGATACATATCCAATAGTACAAGCAAAATAAAATTAAAAAAGGGTTATATTATGGAATTACCGAAGTTACAGAAGATCGATCCAAATGCGGTCAAAAAGAAAAAGATTTTATTATTATCTGATGATATGAGGCTACACTCAGGAGTTGGAACCATGTCAAAGGAAATTATTATTGGAACATCTCATGTATTCGATTGGGTACAAGTTGGTGGAGCAATAAACCATCCAGATAAAGGAAAAAGGTTTGACCTTTCAGCAGACGTAAATACAGAAGCCGGAATTACAAATGCAAACGTAATTGTATTTCCTGTTGATGATTATGGAACGCCGGAATTAATAAGACATTTGATATCAACAGAAAAACCTGATGCAATTATACACTTTACTGACCCAAGATTCTGGGGATGGCTATATAATATGGAACATGAATTAAGACAATTTATGCCACTATTATATCTTAATATCTGGGATGACCTCCCATTCCCACATTGGAACGAAAATTTCTACGAATGCTGTGACCTTTTAATGGCAATTTCAAAACAAACATACAATATCAATAAACATGTCTGCCAAAGAAAACCAAGAATAGAAGGACATGATTTAACATATGTTCAACATGGAATTAATGAAAATATGTACACACCAATACTAGAAGATAGTCCAGCCTTTAGTGAATACTATAATTTCATATCAGAACGAGGATACAATGAATATGATACTATTTTCTTTTTCAATAGTAGAAATATTAGAAGAAAATCTATTAGTGATTTACTCCTGGCATATAGGTTATTTTGTGATACCTTAACAGAAGACGAAGCGTCAAAATGCTTAATGTTGATGCATACTGACCCTGTAGACCAAAATGGAACAGATTTGCCAGCCTTAATCCGCGCACTATGTCCAAAATATCCAACTCAGTTTTCAACTCAAAAATTACACAGTAGAGAATTAAATTATTTATATAATGTAGCTTCAGCAACATGTCAGCCAAGTTCTGCAGAAGGATTTGGATTAAGTGTAATGGAATCTATTATGGCAGGAACACCGATATTAGGAACAGTAGTTGGTGGTATACAAGATCAAATGGGATTCAAGGTTGATGGAAGAGACATAAAAGTTGAAGACTTCACAGCACAATTTCCATCAAATAGTATTGGTAGATATAAAGAACATGGAGAATGGGCATTTCCTGTATGGCCCCAATTAAATTTACAAGGCTCTCCAATGACACCATATATTTATGATAGTAGAGCAAATATTACTGATATCGCAAAACAATTAAAAAATATTCATTCATTAGGCCAACCAGAATTAGACAGGAGAGGACTAGTTGGTCGTGAATGGGCAATAAAAAATGGATTTACACGAAAAGGTATGTGTACCGCATTTTTGAACTCTGTACAAGGAATATTTAATTCATGGATACCTAGGGAAAGATTTACGTTACTAAATACAAATGAACCAAATATTAAATATCCTGATGGGATAATATTTGATGACATAAAAGAAGAGGTTATATAATGATAATGAAAGAAATTTTAGTTTTTCAAGGCCCACTTAGTTCAAGGTCAGGATATGGAGACCATGCAAGAGATTTGGTCAGAAGTTTAATTGCAATGGATAGATTTGACATTAAAATCATAGATTTAAGATGGGGAGACTGTCCAAGAAATGCACTAACACATGATGATGTAGATATTACGTCCAAATTTTTAACTGCGAATATGGAAACCCAACCTGACATATTTGTACAATTAAGTGTACCTAATGAATTTCAAAAGATTGGAAAATATAATATAGGCATAACAGCAGGAATTGAAACAACAAACTGTGCTGCAGCATGGTTAGAAGGATGTAATCGAATGGATTTAGTGATAGTTCCTTCCAACCATGCAAAACATGTATTTGAAAAAACATTTTACGATAGAATGAATAAACAGACAAAGCAAAAAGACGGAGAATTAAGGTGTACAACCCCTATTGAAGTCTTATTTGAGGGTGCAGATCTAAACGTATGGAAAAAAACAAGTGAAATATCAAAAACAGTTGATGACAAATTATCAACTATTCCCGAAGATTTTTGTTTCCTATATGTAGGACATTGGCTACAAGGAGACGAAGGACACACTAGAAAAGATACAGGAGGTATAATTAGAACTTTTTGTAATACGTTTAAAGGAGGTGCATATAAAAAACGCCCAGCGCTAATAGTAAAAACAAGTTCTGCAACATTTAGTGTAATTGATCGAGAGCAAATGCTTGTAAAAATTAGAGCAATTAGAAATACTATAGTGAATCCTCCTAATGTATATCTATTGCATGGAGATTTAGAACAAATTGAATTAAATTCTTTATACAATCATCCAAAAGTAAAGGCACATGTGAGTTTTACAAAGGGAGAAGGATTTGGCAGACCACTACTAGAATCCAGTCTTAGTGGAAAACCAGTAATATCAACAAATTGGTCAGGTCACATAGATTTTTTAAGTCCTCATTCAATACTTTTACCTGGTGAAGTAAAACAGGTACATCCTTCAGCTGTAATTGATGGAATTATTATGCCAGAATCAGGATGGTTCTACATTAACTATAATTACGCATCAAAAATATTAAAGGATGTATTTAAGCACTACAAGAAATATTTACCAGCAGCAATGAAACAATTAGGTCATAGCAAGAAGAATTTTAGTTTAGATAAGATGAATAGTGACTTTAAGTCGCTAATTACATCACATATACAAAAACAACCTGAAGCTGTCCAACTTAAGCTTCCAAAATTAGAAAAGGTTTAATTATGATAAAAAAAGAAAAAACAGAAATATCACCAATCACTGGAACAGATGCAGTGATCGTAGAACATGTAAACGAAGTAGAATCTAAGGTATGCATGGATTCAGGTTTCATGACAACTGGAGACTTTAAATTTGAAAATGTCGATAAATTAAATAAATACGAGGAAAGCATGCCTCAGTTAATGATCGATACTAAATATAAAGATATCGATTTAGGACAATATTGGTACTTAACAACAATTCAATTTAAGACGGGAATGATATATCCACAACCAAACGGCCAGTCTAGTTATGAATGGGCATTTACACCGGTAGTTCAACTTGATGAAGAAGAAAAATTACAATATCCTGTTCCAGGAAAACACAACGAATATTACGAATCAAGACTAGCCACTGAACATACAGAATTATATAAAAAATATAACTTTAAAGCTGCATGCTTAAGAGCAGGAGCAGTAATAAATATGTAATGGGTAAAATAAACCAACATAGAACTCGAATTAGAAAAAGTTATAAATATTCTAAGGGCGCAATAGAAAAAGGCATGATTTGTGAAATGTCATATCAACGGCGAGTAGTAAAGGGAGAATCAAAGTTAGAATTAAAGAAGTATATTATTGTTATTTTGAATCCAAATTTTAAAGGATATTTACATGCAATGTCGCTAGAAGAAGTTTCTTCATCACAATTAAATAGTTTAGCTACTACATGGGGATTACAAAGTATTGGAAAAGGTCACGCAATTGCAGTCGATGGTGTTTTAACTGGATTAAGGATCCCAAAACTTACAATGAACGAAGGATCAGGAAGATTCTACTCATCACAATTTAGTAAACTAAAGGGAACAATGGTAGATTCATACCGAACTTTCAATATTAAACAAGTTGGAGGACAACTAACAGTTATAGATTATGAATGGGATAAACAAATATTTGACCAGCAATTTGCAACATTAATTGCCCAACAAGAATTAAAAGCTGAACTGAAGGAAAAAGAGCTTGAAGTTGCAAAACAAAACGCAACTACCGCTGAAGCAAAAAGAAAAATGGATGCAAAATTCGACAAAAAATTAGACAATAAAGAAGAAGCAAAGGCAAAGAAAGCAACAGAAGCAACAAAGGAAAAACCAACAAATTTATAGTTATATAGGAGGAGAAAAAGGTTATGAAAATTAGTTACGCAATTACAGTATGTAGTGAGCATAAAGAAATAGACAAGTTATTAACATTCTTATTCGATCATAAAAGAAAAGAAGACCAAGTTGTAGTCCAAATGGATACAAGTGCAACTAAAGAGGTTTGGAATGCATGTGAGAAGTTTGAAAATAAACCATTTGGTGAATATAAACTTACTGAATGTGCATTAAATAAAAACTTCGCAGCATATAAAAATAATCTAAATAAAAATTGTGATGGCGATTGGATATTCCAGATAGATGCAGATGAATTACCTAATGAATACCTTTTTAAGGCGTTGCCATTTATATTAGAAGCAAATCCAGATGTAGAAGCATACTGGGTACCAAGAGTAAATACAGTAGCAGGAATTACAGATGAACATATTGCCAAATGGGGTTGGAGAGTAAGTGAAGATGGATGGGTTAACTTTCCAGATTGGCAAATGAGATTATATAGAAATATTGAAAACATCTACTGGATAAAACCAGTACACGAACAATTAAAAGGTTATACTAAATTTGCAAATCTTCCTGCAGAAGAAAAGTTTTGCTTATATCATCCAAAGGATATTGGAAGACAAGAAAAACAAAACGCATTCTACGATACAATATAACTACATTAAGCTATGAAAACATTAAATAAATTTAATATTATTTGTTGTTCATATAATAATGAAAAATGGGCCGAAACTCATTTGGAAAGTATATTAGAACAAACATATATCAATTACGAAGTCATATACATCAATGATGCCTCAACAGATAAAACTATGGAAATAGTTGATAGGTTAGTAGGAAATGACGAACGATTTCATATTATCAATAACAAAGTCAACTTAGATTCAACTGCAAATTATTTCAAATATGCATATGAATTTATGGAAAATAAAGACGATAATGAAATTCTAGTTGAACTATGCGGTGATGATTGGTTTGCAACACCTGATGTATTGGCCAAACTAAACGACACATATAATTCTACAGATTGCTGGCTAACATATGGTGGCATGCGAGTATGGCAGGGTGGTAATTCTATAACATTACCCGATCCTCAAAACGGCAACTATAGTGACTTTGTACATAAGCACGCATTATACAGGAAGGAAAGTTGGAAAGCCGGCCATCTACATTCGTTCAGATGGTTTGTCCATAAAGCATTTCCCCCAAGTGATGCAGTATCATATATAGATAATACATTTTATAAACGCGCTTGCGATTTGCAATTAATATTTTCTCTCATGGAAATGATTCCATCTAATAAAATACAAAACCTTGATTTTCCTACACTAATGTTTAATAATGCACCAAGAACTGAAGAGCTAAGTGGAGGTACTAATTTTAGAGATGGCACGGGAAATGTAATATATGAAGCGGAAATTAGAAGTAGAAAGAAATTTAAACGAGTTAATTCTAAAGAAGAATTGAAAGGTGAAAAGTTGCCGCTCATAAATTCATTTTCAACTGCAAAAGAAATACATAGTATGCCAACAAAATTTTCATACTGTTATAATTTAGAAGATGGAGATTTTGACATGGTAATTCTTGACGATGAAGCAGTATATGACTATCTTGCCGGCAAAACAACAATCCGAAAAGACGTCCCAATAGTTGTAAGATTATGTGAGCAAAGATCATATTTTCAAAATAAATTATACAATACAATAATTGACAACTATGAAAAATTCCACACAATCTTGACATATGATAAACAATTATTGAATTTATTGCCAAATACCAAGTTTGCACCACTCACGGATATAACACAATTCAATATCATACCTAATTCAGAAAATATTCCACCATACAAATCCGCAGATTTTGATACATACGAGTTACCTATTGAAGGATTGAAAATATACAATAAGATTATATTCAACAAGGCTTCATGCATATCCTCATCAAAGTCATTTTTACCAGGACATATTACACGACTAGACTTTATACAACAAATACAGTCAAAGGTAGATTTATATGGGAGAGGCATTAGAGAAATACCAAGTAAGATAGATGCCTTAAAGAATCATGCATTTTCAGTTGCAATTGAAAACAATACCGATCCAAATGATTACTATTTTACAGAGAAATTAACTGATTGTTTTATCACAGGCACGGTACCTATTTACCATGGTTGTCCTAATATAGGAGAATTCTTTTCTATGGATGGAATATTAACTTTTTCAAATCAATCTGAATTAGACGATATACTGACAAATCTATCAGAGGAAAAATACAATTCAATGCTTCCAGCTATAAAATATAATTATGATAAATGCTTAGAAACATGTGTACTTCATAATGACCATTTATATGATAAATATTTTGCATCAATAATAAAGGGAGAATAATACATGGTAGATTTATTGATATTTTCAAAAGACCGAGCTTTCCAATTACATACGGCCTTGGAGACAATTAAAAAACATATTAGCGGAATAAATAATATTTTTGTCCAATTTTCCTATTCAAATAATACCTACTTACAGGGATATCAAAAATTGCATTCAATATTTGATGATGTAGTATTCGTAGATGAAACAAAATATGGTTTCCACAATACACTAGCTGCAATTTTAGAGTCTGAAATCAAAACAGAAACCGTTGCACTTGAAGTGGACGACGTCATATATTATAGAGACCTAGATATATCCAAATGCTCAGCTAGGATGTTGGAAAATACTAATATCGGAAGATATACATATGGATCGGGAGATTATAGGATATTTGGAAAAGAAAATTTTATTGAAATTAGTGAAGAATATGCATTGGTTGATAGGTTAAAGGACCATGGTAAAGAGATACTCAATATTTGCCTAAACTATGCATTCAATGTTAGCTCAGCTATTCATAAAAAAGAAGATATTTTAGAGTTATTAAGGCATGCACAAATAACAAATCCAATTACGTTGGAACAGAGAGGATCCGAATCTCCTATATTTAACAAATATCCTCAAACAATGATACACGCTACAGACGTATTCAAGCAGATACATTTTAATAATTTTATGCGGAGATACGAACAAACTTCAGATGTTGAGGAATTAAACAATTATTTTATGAATGGAGAAGTTATAGACATATGCGCAATTGATATGGATTCTATGGAAATTGACATGCGATGGTTTAATGGAGAAGATATTGGCAGGTTTCCTATATTTCCCTGGGAAATTGCCCCACAATATCACCAAGAAATATTGGATAATAGGAGAAAAATATGAAAATCATGTTTAGAAAAGTTTTAACAAGTCAATAAAATTGATTATATTAACTAATATGAATAAAACACTAATTACAGGCGGAACAGGAATGGTTGGCCAACACCTGCAGGATATTTTGCCAAACGCGATATTCATTGGAAGCAGTATAGATTTGCGAGATTGGATAACTGTTGATTCACTATTTAACAAAATAAAACCTACCCGTGTAATACATTTAGCAGCAAAGGTTGGTGGAATTCAAGAAAATATTGAAAAACAAGCAGAATTTTTTGATGATAATATCTTAATGAATACTCACGTATTACGAGCCAGTAAGATACATAATGTCAAGCGATTTACAGGGATATTAAGTACTTGTGTATATCCAGATGTAGTTGAAAACTATCCAATGAAAGAAGAAGATATGTTTTTAGGTCCTCCTGCAAAAACCAACTTCAGCTATGGATATGCTAAACGATGCCTAGCAGTGCAAATAGACTCATATAATAAACAATATGGTACAAAGTACAATTATTTAATTCCTTGTAATTTATATAGTGAGTTAGATAATTTTGAGCATGGAACTAAAATGCATTTCATAACTGCACTACTTAAAAAGATTAAAGAGTCTGATGGCACATTGAATTTACTAGGAACAGGAAAACCTTTAAGACAATTCATGTACTCAGGAGATTTAGCCAGCGTAATAAAGGAAGTAATTGACAGAGACATCACAGAAAACTTTAATGTTGCACCTGATTATAACTATTCAATAAATGAAATGGCCGTATTAGCATTAGAATGTTTCAATAAGGAATGTAAAATTATTTATTCTAAACCAGAATTAGATGGCCAATATAGAAAAGATGCAAGCTCCTCTAGAATGTTAAATTTAATACCCGAATTTCAATTTACAACATTTGAGGAAGGAATCAAGAATGTATGGGAAAAGATACAATGAAAAAAACTGCTTTAATAACAGGAATAAATGGCCAAGACGGATCGTACTTAACAGAGTTATTACTTGAAAAAGGATATGACGTATGGGGTATCTTAAAGAGAAATTCTGTGGCAGAAAATCAAACTGCAAGAATACCAGATAAAGTATTCAAAAAAATAAACTTAGAATATGCAGATATGACAGACATGTCTTCATTATTGAGAGTTCTAAAGCTTTGCGATCCAGATGAAATATATAATTTAGCAGCACAGTCACATGTTAAAATATCATTTGACCAACCAATATATACTACAGAAAGTATAGCGATTGGAACACTAAACCTATTAGAATCTATGAGAATTATTTGTCCAGATGCAAAATTTTATCAAGCAAGTAGTTCAGAAATGTTTGGTAACAATATTAGTGAAGACGGGTATCAAAGAGAAACCACTCCTATGAGTCCAGTTTCTCCTTACGGCTGCGCAAAGGTGTATGGATATAATATTTGTAGAAATTATCGTAATGCATATAATATGTTTATATCAAATGGTATTTTATTTAACCATGAATCTCCAAGAAGAGGTACAAATTTCGTAACAAATAAAGTAGTAAAAGAAGCAGTAAAAATAAAATTAGGCTTATCCAATAACTTAAACCTTGGAAATATGGATGCAAGTAGAGATTGGGGACATGCAAAAGATTATGTAGAAGCTATGTGGCTAATACTACAGCACAAAGAACCAGATGATTTTGTATGTTCTACTGGTATATCCCATACAGTAAAAGATTTAGTAGAATATGTTTTTAATAAGTTAGATTTAGATTGGAAGCAGTATGTCGGAATAGATAAAAAATATTATAGATCAGAAGAATTAAAATTCTTAAAAGGAGATTGTAGTAAAGCTAGAAAGTTATTAGATTGGAAACATAAATATACTTTTGAAACTATGCTAGATGAAATGATTGAACATTGGAAAATATATTATAATGGAGAAAAAAATGATAGTAAATAAACTAAAAAAAGCTTATGTAGACTTTAAGCTCAAACGATTAAGAAAGTCTGTAGTAAATGGAGTACAAAATTACATTGACTCTAAAATAGCTGCAACAACTTGGAAAGCTGGAGAAGATTGGGTACAATATTCAGGCCCATATTTTGATGGCAGAGAATATAAGGCAGCTGTAGACAGTATAATGGATGAATGGCTAATATTTGGTAAAGACGGCCGTAAGTTTGAATTAGAATTCGCAGATCATTTAGGTAAAGAATTTGGAGTATTAACAAATTCTGGAAGCTCAGCAAATTTACTGATGGTGAGTGTATTAAAATCTATACGAGCAAAGTTTAACATTAAAGAAGGTGCAAAGTTCATTACTCCAGTAGTCTGCTTTCCAACTACAATTAACCCACTAATCCAAAACGGGTTTGAACCTCTCTTTGTTGATGTAACTCTTCCAAATCTCCACATAGATTTAGACAAAGTTGAAGACTTATTAAAGAAAGATAAAAAGAAAGAAATTAAAGGTCTTATATTTGCACATGTATTAGGAAACCCTCCTGACATGGACAGAGTAATGTCTATAGTTAAGAAATATGACTTGATATTTTTAGAAGACAGTTGTGATGCATTAGGTTCAACATGGAAAGATGAAAAATTAGGAAGCTTTGGTGATATATCTACTTGTTCATTCTTCCCAGCTCACCATATGACTATGGGAGAAGGTGGATTCGTTGCAACAAACAACAATCAAGTCAGAATGGCATTAGCAAGTTTAAGAGATTGGGGTAGAGCATGTTATTGTAATTCAATGAAACCTGGAAATGTAACGTGTGGTACAGCATGTGGACAAAGATTTAATAGTTGGTTTCCAAAACAGAAAGATATTATATTTGACCATCGATATGTTTTTGATGAGATTGGTTATAACCTAAAGCCGCTAGAATTGCAAGCCTCAATGGGATTGGTACAACTAGATAAATTGCACGATATGCACGCGAAAAGAAAGAAGAATTTTGACAGATTGACTAAGATTTTCTCTAAATATGATAGATTATTTCATTTACCAAGCGCTTTACCTGAAGCTGATGTTTCATGGTTTGGGTTCTTAATAACATTAAAAGAAGAATGTGGATTTGAAAAGCAGGCACTAGTAGACCATTTAGAAGCAGCAAAAATACAAACGAGAAGTTATTTTACTGGAAATGCACTGTTTCATCCTGCATATCAAGGTAAAGATTTTGTAAAAAGATATAAAGACCCTAGAGCAGAATTTCCAAACGCCACAAAATCAACGATAGATACATTTTTTATGGGCGTATGGCCAGGATTAACCGAAGCTCAGTTAGATTATGTTGAAGAAGTTTTACATAAATTCTGCTGGAAATACTAACAATGACAAAATCGGTATATATAACTGGATGTTTAGGATTTATTGGATCTTATGTGACTAAAGCATGTCTTGAAAAAGGTTGGTATGTTAAAGGAATAGACAAGATGACATATGCTGCCAGACCTGAATTACTAGATGAATTTAATACATATTCCAATTTCTCGTTTCATAAGGAAGATATTGTAGACTTAAAGTGGATATATGAATGCGA
>Ga0209709_10004837_pt1 | contig 10757 bp, 6 predicted proteins | sample ArcticOcean_MG_C_2_FD_187435 | JGI IMG/M metagenome (GOLD analysis project Ga0209709, IMG submission 187435) | Marine microbial communities from western Arctic Ocean - ArcticOcean_MG_CB4_136 (SPAdes) (version 2) | ecosystem: Environmental > Aquatic > Marine > Oceanic | place: Arctic Ocean...
CAGGCAGAATAAGTGAGTCATTAGTTGCCAGTCAAAAATCTGTGCAATTAGCGCCTCAAGATCCTGAAGCCCATAATAATTTGGGGATCACGCTCCAAGAACTGGGTAGATTAGCGGAGGCTGAAGCAAGCTGTAGGCAAGCCATAGTGTTGAAATCTGACTACGCCGAAGCCCATAGCAACCTGGGTGTCACACTCCAAGAACTGGGCAGATTAGAAGAGGCTGAAGCAAGCTATAACCAAGCGATAGCGTTGAAGCCAGACTTTGCCGAAGCCCACAATAACTTGGGTATCACGTTCCAAGCGCTGGGCAGATTTGAGGTGGCTGAAGTAAGCTACAGGCAAGCGATAGCAATGAAACCTGATTATGCTGAAGCCTACAATAATTTAGGTATGACGCTCAAAGAACTAGGTAGATTAGACGAGGCTGAAGCAAGCCTTAGGCACGCGATAGCATTGAAATCCGACTATGCCGAAGCCCATAACAACTTGGGTAACACGCTCCAAGAACTGGGCAGATTAGAACCAGCTGAAGCAAGCTTTAGGCAAGCGATAGCGTTGGGTATTGGGTATATGGAAGCCCATAGAAACTTGGCTAACATATTGAGAGAACTGGGTAGAATAGAAGAAGCCATCGAAAGTGATAGATATGCAATATTTCTAAGTTCAGCACATGCTGAAGAAACTGAGCCGGAAAAGTTGTCTGACAATTCATTATTTAAAAATCAAAGTCCTATAGAATATCCGGCGCTTTACAGGGCAGGGATGGGCACTGAAAATGTTGGTGGTTTCTTGCGAGCTATGGCGCATATGCTGCGGCCAAAAAATATTTTAGAAATCGGAGCGGGTTATACAACTCCATTTTTACTCGAAGCGCTTATAAATAATGAGAGAGTATATGATGATGGAAACCTACAAGCATCCTACTTTAATAATTATATTTATGCCCCGAAATTGGTCATTATAGATAATATGTCTCTCGGCCAATTAAGCAAGAAGCCAGGGATGGATGATATCATTTCCTCAAAATATACGCAGTTTATGGAAGGGGATTTTGAAGGCAAGGCAGAGCTATTACACGATAGGTATGGTGATTTTGATTTTGTATGGTTCGACTGTGGAGGTCCCAATGAATATAAGAAATTTATCGATGAATATTGGGATATCTGTTCGGATTATATTTTCTTTCATTTCACTTATAGTGATGGTAGTCCCAACGAAAATCACGAGATAATTCGAAATAGTGTTACTGGTAACCCGTCGATTTTTGATATTGTCGAACCCCATAAAAGCAGGCAGGGTAGTATAACTATGGTCCGGAAAAATAATTTTATGCCCACCCTAAAAGATCAAGACTAGCGATGTATAATGTGTAGCCAGTTTTTTCCTAAACTAGCAAAGTTCAATGGAAACCTTGGCGTAATTAAGCCGTGGAGATTAGAGGTGGCTAACACACTTGTGACACATATACTGTTAGGCGCAGTTTAGTCATTGATAATGTAATGCATTTCAATCGGGTTACTACTGATTGGAGATTGCATTTTGATAGTTAACTCACTAATTTAAGAGATTAGTGAGTTACACGAAACGTTCATACAAAATATAACTTATTGACTTAATGGAAAATCTCTTTTGATGCATGATTTTTAACTTCCGATAGGTCTCAAAGACATCCTGCCTGAATAGCATAGTGAGACTGGGGGGAAGATGTATTCCGTTGCGATGAGGTCGCTAGAACACTACTACTGCTTAGACGTGAAATGAACATGCTACCCGAATTCTATATAAATCTATATACTACATACAGCGAAAAACAAGCTGTAATAAGCGCTCAATAACGAGCTAAAACAGGTACTTACAATATGTGCGAAGTGTATACGAGCCTTCAATGGAGCTAACTATTGAACAAGCACTGCAGCAGGGTGTAGCTGCACATAATTCAGGCAATTTGCAGGAAGCCGAGCGTGCTTACCAAGCAATATTGCAGAGCCAGCCCAAGCATCCTGATGCAAATCATAACTTAGGGCTTATAGCCATTTCGGTGAATCAGATAGAGGCTGCACTGCCGTTATTTAAAAATGCTTTGAACGTAAATCCGAATATAGAGCAATTTTGGATAAGTTATATTGATGCACTCGTAAAAGCTAAACATCTAAAGGACGCTAGGCAAGCTATTAAAAAGGCTAAAAAGAAAGGATTTGATGCCACGAAACTGCAAGCATTATTTTCACAGCCAAAAGTGAGTGCTGATACTAAAGTGCCGTCGCAGCAGCAACTCAGCTCCCTATTAGAATACTATCAAATCGGACAATATGGCGATGCTGAAAAGCTGGCTAAATCCATCATTCAAGAATTCCCTAAGCATCAATTGGGATGGAAAGTGCTGGGTGCATTATATGGGCAAACAGGCAGAAAGTCGGAAGCTTTAAATGCCAATCAAACAGCAGTCGCTTTATCTCTAGAAGATGCTGAAGCCCACAGCAACTTGGGTATCACGCTCCGAGAACTAGGCAGATTTGATGAGGCTCTAGCCAGCTATAGCCGAGCTATAGCGTTGAAACCTGACTATGCCGAAGCCCACTACAACTTGGGTAACACGCTCAAAGAACTAGGAAGATTAGACGAAGCTGAAGCATGCTATAAACAAGCGATAGCGTTGAAACCTGACTATGCCGAAGCCCACTACAACTTGGGGAATACTCTCAAAGAACTAGGAAGATTAGATGAAGCTGAAGCCTGCTATACGCAAGCGATAGCGTTGAAACCTGACTATGCCCAAGCCCACAGCAACTTGGGTAACACGCTCAAAGAACTAGGAAGATTAGACGAAGCTCTAGCAATCTATACACAAGCGATAGCGTTGAAACCTGACTTTGCCGAAGCCCATAGCAACTTGGGTAACACGCTACTAGAACTAGGAAGATTAGACGAAGCTCTAGCAAGCCATACACAAGCAATAGCGTTGAAGCCTGATTTCCTTGGGGCGTATGATAATATCGGTTTTTGTTACCAAGCTTATATCTGGGCAAATTTCAGTGGGAAATCTGAAAAAATAAATTCTTTAGAAGAAGCCATTAAATTAGAAAAGAAAAAGCTGAAAGCTAAGCTAAAAGAATGTCCCTTATGGTTCGTCGATGTTCCAAGAACTTCTTCAAAGACTATCAGTCAAATAATGTGGAACCAGTTTGGCTTTCCTTTTGGGGGAAGAAATATAAAGGTGGGTGGCAAATTAATTGATACGACAAGCCCTCTGTTACAAAACCACACCCATGCTTTTATCGCTAAGCATGTAATTGGCGATGAAATTTGGAAAGAAATACAAACCTTTACAATAGTTAGAAATCCTTATGACTGGTGTTCTTCGTTATGGCACTACTGCAGAGAAAACGAAACTCCAGATGTTACTCATGATACGTTTCTGGGGTTTCTAGACTCACTTGAGTTAAACTTACAAGCCAATATTTATAATCGTAAAATAAATCATAAAAGCTTTTTGCAGACTGATTATTTATTGGACGAGGATGGAAAGATATTAGTGAAGCATGTATTGCCATTTGAAGATAGAGAGAAAATAATACGCCAGTTTCGAGCTATGGGTATCAATTACTCTCCGGAAATACACATAAATAAAAGTAAAAATTCTGATTATAAAATGTCAGATTCAGAGAGAAAAAGGGTTGAGAAGATTTTCGCCAAGGATTTTGAGATTTTAGGTTACTAAATCAATCAAGAAATATTTGTAAAAGGAAGCTTTAGGCTAAAGCGATGAGTGAGTGGTACGACAGTCATAAGAAGCCAAGTAGTAACTTTCGAAAGTTTCTGCAAGAACGTTTAGATAAAACTAATCCAGGTCGCAAACTGGCAAAAGACGAAACAACAAAGCTGGCAAAACTAGTAGGTATTGCGGAGAAGTTGGGTGGTAATTTTTACCCACCCCAGTCTGTGAGTTGCTAAATAACTGTATGAAAAAAACTGCACTGGACGACATTCAAAAAACTCTCAACATCATTCGAACTCAAATTGACGCTGTGGATGCTGACACAAAATGGGCAGCACTTGAATTGATGCTTGCGTCAAGCGCCAGCGTTGTAGCATTGGCAAAGAAGATGGCTAAGCCAGCTACAAAAACAGTCACTCGTAATATCTCAATACCCAAAACCAAAGTCATCAAACAGCCTGTTCAGCAAACAAGCAAATCCGCTGCGAACCACGTTGCACGAACTGCTATCACTCCCATCGCACCTCAAAAACCGTTATCCCATCAACAAAGCAGTAAATCAGCGTTTGAAAAATTCCAATAAATGCACGGTTTTCAGCTGTCTATAATTCTGTTTGACGTTATCAGTGACTGGCATAGTGAAGCTGGGGCTAAATGCTATTCCATGAGATGACAGTAAAAGGTTACTGCTTGCATTTAGATGTCTAAAAAACGTGCTATTCGAATCCCATAAAAATCAATACAATGCTTAAACTGACAAATCAGATGCGATATGCATGCAATATCGAGTTAAAACAGGTGCCTACATCATGAATAAAGCAGCGTTTAAGCGCATCTAATGGAACTAACGATTGAACAAGCACTGCAGCAAGGTGTTGCCGCACAAAAAGAAGGCAAGCTTGAAGAAGCTGAGCGTCTGTATCGAGCTATCTTGCAATCTCAGCCTTTGCATCCGGATGCTAACCATAACCTAGGGTTAATCGTAGCCTCTGCTAATCAGGCCGATGTGGCGCTGCCGTTGTTTAAAGCTGCTCTCGAAGCCAATCCCAAGATCGAGCAATTTTGGCTCAGTTATATCGATGCACTTACGATAGAAAATGAATTCAAACACGCCAAGCGTGTTATTAAAAAGGCAAAGAAGGCTGGATTTGTCGGAAAGAAACTAAAAGCTGCAGAGGGAAGACTGCTGAGAAGTCCCCAAGGCCGAGTCAATCAGCCATCGGTTGAGTTGGCGGTTCCCTCTGAGGCACAGATCAATAGCTTATTGGTGAGTTACCAAAATGGGCGTTATGAAAATGCGGAAAGTCTAGCAAGATTAATCACTCAACAATTCCCAGACCATCCATTAAGCTGGAAAGTTTTGGGAACTTTGCTAGGGCAAGCAAGCAGGCATTCTGAGGCTATAATTGTTAACGAAAAATCCGTCCAATTAGCACCTGATGATGCCGAAACTCATTATAACTTGGGGAACACGCTCAGAGAGACCGGCAGATTAGAAGAAGCTAAGATGAGCTATGCGCAAGCGATAACTCTGAGATCCGAGTATGCCGAAGCCCATAACAACTTGGGCGCCACGCAACAAGAACTGGGCAGGTTGGACGAGGCCGAAACTAGCTACAGGCAATCGTTAGAATTGAAATATGACAATGCCAGCGCCCATGGCAATCTGGGAGCCACTCTGCAAGAACTGGGTAGATTAGAGGAGGCTGAAGTGAGTTGTAGGCAAGCGATAGCATTGAAATATGACTTCGTAGCGGCGCACTACAACCTGGGTAACATGCTTAATGAGCTGGGCAGATTTGAGGAGGCTGAAGCAAGCTATAGGCAAGCGATCGTATATAACCCAGGCCTTGCGGAGGCTCACAACAATTTAGGTGATGTCCTGAAACAACTAGGCAGATTAGAAGAGGCTGAAGCAAGCTGCAGGCAAGCGATAGTAATTAAACCTGGCTATGCTAGTGCCTATACAAATTTAGGTATCGTTCTTCATGCTTGCGGAGAAATGGACGACGCGATCCAACAGGTGGAAAAAGCATATTTTTTGGATTGTGATTCGCGTGTCAATGGGCTCTTGTTGAATGTACTGCGAGCCAGAAAAGTTCGAGATAAAACCAAAGTGATCGTCGATACTATAAGTCAACCCGATTGTGATAAGGAGCTAAACTCCCATCCAATTATTTTTAATAGAGCGGTAGAGCCAGAACTGATTGCTAGGCTGTCCCAGATGCAGTCCAGAGAAATGGATAAAGCGCTCAATACTCCAGTGTATGGAAATGGCAGATGTTCGCTCGACTATAGTATGTTTAAGGAAGCGGGCCCTATTGTAAGAACAGTAGAAAGAGATTTAATCAGCATTATGAAGCTAGCACTCAAGTCAGAGATATACGTGTACGATTCTTTTTTTAATATCTATGGTGCCGGAGGTGGCATACGTCCGCACACACACTTAAATAAAATGGATAAAGAGACATATTTGAATTTGGCAATACAAAAATATAGTCTTGTTTATTATCTTTCGGTAGGTGATCAATCTTCCAGTGAGCCGGGAATTTTAAGGTTTTATGACCCAGAAGAAGAAATTCTGCCATGTGAGGGGATGATTGTGACTTTTCCAGCTAGCAGGCAGCACTCTGCAATTTATAGCGGAAAACAGGATAGAGTTATGATCGGAGTTAATTTTTATACACTTTGACTTTAGTGGGAATGTATAAATTATTTAAAAATAATAGGAGCTTATATGTGGAAAAAGCATGCAGTGCACAGATAGCCTTCCCCCCCCTCCCCCATTGTTGCAAGCGTTCTATCAGACGTAATATTAAGTAACTTATAACGACACGAGTTTAAGTTGGGTTGCTAGTGAGACACGCCAAAAAACTGCGTCAATTGCTAGCGAATACTATTCTCGTCCATATCGGTCCTCAAGTCTCACAATATCGTCTTCGCCAAGATAGCTGCCAGTTTGAATTTCAATGAGCTCGATTGGGATTCGACCGGGATTTTCCAGCGCATGTACCGCACCAATCGGAATATAAACGGATTCATTTTCGCTGACCAGCTTATCCACGCCGTCAAGGGTAACCTTGGCAGTCCCCTTGACCACTATCCAGTGTTCGGCCCGATGATGGTGCATCTGCACCGAGAGCTTAGCCAGAGGATTTACGGTGATACGTTTGACCTGAAATCGGTCGGAGCTATCCATCGAATCGTACTTCCCCCAGGGACGAAAAACTTCCCGATGATTAACGGTCTCTGGCCGTTCATCTCGCTTTAATTGCTCTACGATAAGTTTTACATCGTCTACGCAGTCTCTGTGGGCGACGAGCAGGGCGTCCTTGGTGTCCACAATGACCAAATTAGAGACCCCAAGCGTGCTGACCAGTTTGTGGTCTGCATACACAAAGTTGTTGCTGCTTTTATGGCTTATCACATCCCCTTTTTCAACATTACCTTGCGGTGTTTTGGGCAGCAGGTCGAGGAGCGCATCCCAGCTACCTAAGTCATTCCAGCCCGGATCAATAGGCATCACCATCCCATCATCCGTCGACTCCATGACAGCGTAATCGATCGATTCAGAGGGGCAGGATTCAAAACTGGCTTTGTCAGGCCGAAAAAACTCGCTGTCGACGGTTTTCCCCGCCCAGGAGTCTGTGCATGCAGCGGCTATGTCAGGGCGGTAGTGTTTTAGCTGCTTGCGGTAGCTCGCACCCGAGAACAGAAAGATGCCGCTGTTCCACAGGTAGTTGCCGCTGGACAGGTAGTCCTGAGCCGCTTCCAATGAGGGCTTTTCGACAAATTTAGCGATTGAAAAAGGAGACTGGTCGGATAACGCGGCCTTTATATAGCCGTAACCTGTGGCAGGGCGGTCAGGCTTGATGCCGAAGGTAATAAGGCTGCCGCTAGCGGCAGCGCGGACCGAGGCGTTCACTCCGGCACAGAATACCTCGGGTGAGCTCATGTGGTGATCTGCAGGTAGCACCAAAAGCGGCGCCTCTGGATCAATGTCCTGGGACAGCAGCGCGGCCAAGAAGATGGCTGGTGCCGTGTTGCGCCCAGCGGGTTCTAGGATAATGCCGCCATGGCGCATATCAAGAGCTCGAAGCTGCTCCGCAGCGATAAATCGGTGCTCTTCATTGCACACAATGATCGGGGGCAGGCAGTCAAGGCTTGCAATCCGCTGCAGCGTCACCTGTAACATTGTTAGGTTCCCGACCAGAGGCAAAAACTGTTTTGGGTAGAGCTGTCGAGACAGGGGCCAAAGTCGGGTTCCGGAACCACCGGCAATGATTACTGGTTGGAGCATCCTGACGTCCTTTTGTGCAGTTAAGCGCTTCGAGTAAAATGGCCCTGTGTCGAGGCCGCTGTAAGTGTGGTCATCCTATTCTGATTTACGGGCAATTTCCACTTGCCGGTTGGGTTTATAGCGGTCCTTCCTCAGTGGGGGGAGGGTTAGCTAACGGTCGTGTCGTTGTGGCTATAACATTCGGGGTGTAAATACTGCCACAGGCATAATAAAGTTTGGCAGGGAAAGGGCGCTTGTGTAAAATGCCGGCTGTTGGGAGTATTAGGAGCATAGCTCAGTTGGTTAGAGCACTTGCATGACATGCAAGGGGTCCGCAGTTCGAGTCTGCGTGTTCCTACCCAGCCTGATTAATCCTCAACCCGTATCAACGCCAGTTGGTGCAGCATAGTGTGTTATAGCCAATAATTGATGGCTGAGGCCTGACTATCGTATACCGTTGTTAGTGCGTGTGTCAGTACGCAAGTCGATATTCTGCTGTCGAGTAGGGATCGTGCATGACCAAAAAAATCTAGTTCAAATCCCTATACCTAATATGGATGTAGGAGGTTGGATTTAAATCACCTACGCCGCTCTATTAGTCTGATCTGACTCAGTACCGGCTCGTCAAGGGGGCTGTTGTTGAAAAAACCTGATTACAGCGCAGTCTTTGGCCGGAAGGTTAGGCTATTGCCAATTGTTATAGAATCTATAACAATTATAATCTGCTGGGCCCCAAGGCTGGGCAGTCAGGAGCCGAAGTGCGACAATGAAAATAGACAGAACTTAAGAGCTTAAATGGCAACCTATAATATTTATGGCATTGGTGCAGCGTTGGTAGACACAGAGGTCGAGGTGTCTGATGCTTTTTTGGCTGGTGCAAGTATCGATAAGGGCGTCATGACCTTGGTTGATGAACAGCGTCAGTTTGAGTTGATTGCAGCGTTGACCGCTGAGCATCGGCCTATGATGCGCAAGTGCGGTGGTTCGGTGTGTAACTCAGTCGTTGCCGCCAGTAGCTTAGGATCTAAAACGTTTTTCAGTGGCAAGGTCGCCCACGACAGTGATGGTGAGCGATATGTTAACGACCTGCAGGAGGCTGGCGTCAGGTTTCATTCCGCGGCACCCGAGGCAGGCATTACCGGTAAGTGTCTAGTAATGGTAACAGACGACGCAGAGCGGACCATGAACACATTTCTAGGTGCAAGTGAGGCCCTATCAGCCAAAGAGATTGATCGGGAGGCTCTAGTCGATTCCGAGTGGTTTTATGTCGAGGGCTATCTCGTTACAAACGAGGCCCGGACAGCAGCCACCAAGGCCGCCGTTGAGGTTGCCAAAGCCAGTGGCGTCAAGATCGCTGTTAGTTTGTCCGACCCCTTTGTGATAGCCATATTTGGTGATGCACTGCGCAACATCATAGGTAATGGGGTTGACCTTATATTCTGTAATAAAGAGGAGGCGATGGCCTTTACTGGCACTGATACCCTTGAGCTGGCTGCAAGGTGTCTAAAGCAGTATACCAAGACTTTTGCCATTACCGATGGTGCCAACGGCGCGGTGACCTTCGATGGGGAAATCTCAAACCAGTCAAGCGGCGTCAGGGCTAAGGCAGTTGATACCAATGGTGCCGGCGATATGTTTGCGGGAGCCTTTTTGTATGCGCTTACTGCGGGAAAAGATTACGCTTGGGCAGCAGATCTAGCGAATGACTGTGCCGCCAGGGTGGTGGCGCAATTTGGGCCACGCCTCGATGCGGCACAGGTTAGTGCTATAAAGACCAAATTCGGAATCTAATATTTGTTAGCCGGTGGTGGGTTAGTGGTGCACCATTGGTATGTCTCTAAACTGTCAGTCGAAAACAATGCGCCGAGCAGTCGCGGCGTTAAGGGGCCTAGCTTGGCGGAGCAGTTCTGCCGGTGTAGCTCTACCGTCCTAGGGCTGACCGTGAGGGTTTCCGCAATTTGCTTGCTAGACTGTCCCTCATAGACTCGGTGCAAAACCTCCATCTCGCGGTGGGTCAGCACAGCCTGCACCGGGATCCAGAAGTCCTCTGGCAGCTTCACGCCTGGCAGCCCCACATGGACCACAAAGTTACTGAACGCCTCATAGCTGTCGAAATGACTGGCATCGATATGAGCGAATTGGGATCCGGCCAATTCAATGCCGGTCTTAAGGTGCTTTGGGTCTACCCCTTCAGCATCGAACACCAGGTTCACGGACACAGGTAATTGCTCGGTTCGCGTTGTACCTTTGCCCTCAGGCACCTTGCGCTTAACCAGGTCGAAGCTAGGCCTTAGGGTCACGACGGCTATGGCGTCTGTCAGTTCGTATAGGCTGGATAACCTAGATAGGCTTGCCTTCAAAATATCGGCAGGCAGGTTGAGCGCCTTGAGTATTACTACGCTATCGGCCATACATTTACTCCTATTTCTCGCTTAAAAAATTGTCATTTGATAGTTACAATTGTTATCATTCTAGCTCGGTGAGGGCTATCGAAGGCACCGCCGGATTGAGCAAGTAATTATACTTATAATTATTGTAGATACAAACACTAAAAGATAGTACTAGTACTTAAAATGAATAAATTAAGGTAAATCTACATATGTTAATGGTGGTCGGCTAGCGGTATCGTTCGGGCCTCATCAGAACTATCGTGGGATGAAACACTTACTACTACACTAACGTTAAATAATTTAATAGGGCCTGCAAGGCTTTAGGAGATAAAAATGAAATTTCAAAAAAATATTCTAGGCCTCGCAGTGCT
>Ga0209709_10004839_pt1 | contig 10754 bp, 9 predicted proteins | sample ArcticOcean_MG_C_2_FD_187435 | JGI IMG/M metagenome (GOLD analysis project Ga0209709, IMG submission 187435) | Marine microbial communities from western Arctic Ocean - ArcticOcean_MG_CB4_136 (SPAdes) (version 2) | ecosystem: Environmental > Aquatic > Marine > Oceanic | place: Arctic Ocean...
ATTTACCTTCAAGATTTAATAAAAGTAATACACCGAATCCATCTAATTCAGATATTAAAATATTAAATATTAAAGGTGGTTATTATGCAGTTATTATATATTCAGGAAGAGCTTCTGATAAAAATTTTATTAAACATAAAAATATTTTAGAAAATGAGTTAAAAAAAGATGATATCTCAATTTTAGGTTCACCCATTAAAGCAACTTATAATAACCCATTCACTCTACCTTTGCTAAGAAGAAACGAGGCAATGTTTGTGATTAATATAGAAGATAAAGGAGAAATATAGATGAAAAAACTAACATGTCACTGTGGAGAAGTAGAAGCAGAAATAAATGTACCTGATAACTTAGAAAAAGTTTTAAAATGTAACTGTTCAATTTGTAAAAGAAAAGGGGCAATTATGTCTATGATTAAGAATGAAGATTTTAAGATTATTAAAGGTGAAGATAAATTAAAACTTTATCAGTTTCATTCAAAAATTGCGAAACATTATTTCTGTTCTAATTGTGGAATTTACACACATCATAACCCAAGAGCCAATCCAGCTATGACAGGATTTAATCTTGGATGTGTAGATGAAATAAATACTTTTGAATTAAAAAATGTTGCAGTCAATGATGGACAAAATCATCCCCTTGATAAAAAATAAGTTTTTATGCAAGAAGTTAACAATTGTTTTAGTAAAGTAAAAAAAAATTGTTTTAAGTTTATTTCTTCTCAAGAAACAAAAAAAGATAAATTTAAAAATAAAGAAAAGATGATTAAGTCTTTTTTAATTCCAGTAAGTCAGTGGATTTCAAAAAAAACTAATAAGAAAAAAACTTTAATTATAGGCTTGGCTGGTGGACAGGGTTCAGGTAAAACTACTATCTCATCAATTTTGACTTTAATTTTACAAGAATATTTTAAATTAAATGTTTTTAAAGTCTCTATTGATGACTTTTATAAAACAAGAAAAGATAGAAAATTATTATCTAAAAATAAACACCCCCTATTGATGACTAGAGGGGTCCCTGGAACTCACGATATAGATTTAATGTTGAGTTTTTTTAAAAAAATTAAAGATAAAAACTTTAAAAGTTTGCAGGTTCCAAAATTTGATAAAGCGATAGATGACCGTTGCTCAAAAAGCCTATGGTATAAGATCAAAACAAAGCCTGATGTTGTAATTTTTGAAGGCTGGTGTGTTGGAGCAAGAGCTCAATCAAACAATCAACTTAAAAAACCAATTAATTCACTTGAAAAAGTTTACGATCAAGGTGCTAAATGGAGAGATCATGTTAATAATCAATTGAAAACAAAATATAAGACATTATTTAAACAGTTAGATGGATTGTTATATTTAAAAGCTAAAAACTTTAATTTATTGAGAGAGTGGAGAATAAAACAAGAGAGAAAGCTTTGGGTTCAAAAAAAAAATAAGAAAAATTTAAAGATTATGAGTAGTGAGGATGTGATAAATTTTATGCAAACATATCAAAGAATTACTCAACAAATGTTTAAAGATGCGTTAAAAAGCTCATCTATAATAATGAATTTAAATAGTAATCATCAGATTGAAAAGATAAAATTTAAAAAATGATGAAAAAAATAATTTTAATATTATTCTCAGTTTTATTCTTAAATCAACATGTCTTAGCAGTAACTTTATCTCAGGCATTATTACAAGCTTACAATGAAAATCCAGAGTTAAATGCTGAACGTGAAAATATTGAAGTTTCTAAAGAAGATGTGAAAATATCAAGAAGTCAATTTTTACCAAGTGTAACCCTGTCGGGATCCAAGAGCCAAGAGAGTACAGAAAAACTAACTGATAGAAGTGGAGCAAATTCTGCCATTGCAGATGTTGATTCAAAGACTCAATCAATAGATATAGAACAGAAAATATTTCAAGGGTTTTCTGGTCTTGCTGAAATGCAGAAAAGTAAAATCGGATTAAATTTAGCGGACGCAAAACTTTTAAAAACAGAACAAGATATTTTATATAAAGCGGTTGAAGCTTATTCTGGATTAATATTAGCAAATGAAAAACTTAGGATTAATCAAAATAATGTTAATTTATTAGAAAGACAAGTAGAAACAAATCAAGCAAGATTAGAGAGAGGCCAAATTACTTTAGCAGATTTAGCACAGTCCGAGTCTTCACTGGCGGGAGCGCAAGCAAATTTTATACAAGCTATAAATGAAGCTGTCACTTCTAAATTAATGTATGAAAAAATAATAGGCCCAATTAATGATCCTAGTACTTTAGATAAAAAATCAGATTTAAATTTTGAAATTCCTAGAAATTTAGATGAAGCAATTGAAACTTCAAAAACAAATAATCCAAACCTGATTATATATAAATTGGAATATGAACAATCAGAGAAAGATGTAACGATCGCAAGATCAGATCTTTCTCCTTCTGCAACTTTATCTTTTAATAGCTCAAGATCTGATGATACAAGCTCAACTATTAATGAAAGAGACAAAGAAACTTTAAAAGCAACTATTTCTTGGCCAATTTTTAATGGTGGAAAAAATACTGCTTCTTTGAGTAGAAGTAAAAATTTAAAGAATAGAAATAAATTATTATTTGATAATGCTATGAAAACAAATGAAACAAATGTTGCAAGTGCATGGTCAAGTTTACAGTCTTCCAGAAGTTTGTTCAATTCAGTTAAGGTGCAAGTAAAGGCTGCAGAAATTGCAAATGAGGGAGTAACTGTTGAATATGAATCCGGTCTCGGAAGATCAACACTGGATGTTATTCAATCAAACTCAATTTTATTAAGTTCAAAAATAAACCTTGTAGATTCCGAGAGAAATTATTTGCTTTCACAGTTTAGATTACTTCAATCAGTTGGCTTATTAAGTAACAATTATCTAAAACTTAAGTAATCAAGCCAATTTTCTAAAAAAAAATTAACTATTGATAATAAGAACAAAATGTGTACATTCAAAGGTACGATTCGAACACTAATTATTAAATAAAAAGGCAAAAAATGACTAAAAACAGTTTAAAAGTAGTTAAAACTACAAAGGCACAACAAGCAGAAGGCAACGAAAAAAATAAAGCTTTAGAAGCAGCAATGAGCCAAATTATAGATAATTTTGGAAAAGGCTCAGTTATGAAACTTGGCCAAAGAAGAGCAATGGATATTGAATCAGTATCAACAGGCTCTTTAAGCTTAGATGTAGCACTTGGAATAGGTGGTTTACCTAAAGGAAGGGTTATTGAAATCTATGGCCCAGAGTCATCTGGAAAGACAACCCTAGCCTTACAAGTACTGGCTGAAGCTCAAAAAACAGGTGGAATATGTGCATTTATAGATGCGGAACATGCTTTAGATCCAGTTTATGCAAAAAAACTTGGAGTAGATACTGAAGAATTATTAATTTCACAGCCAGATACAGGCGAACAAGCTTTAGAAATAGCCGACACTCTTGTTAAATCAGGTTCTATTTCTGTAATCGTTGTTGATTCAGTTGCTGCATTAACTCCTAGAGCAGAAATTGAAGGAGAAATGGGAGATCACCACGTAGGACTTCAATCAAGATTGATGAGTCAGGCTTTAAGAAAGTTAACAGGCTCAATCTCAAGTACAAATACTATGATGATTTTTATTAACCAAATTAGAATGAAAATTGGAGTTATGTTTGGAAGTCCAGAAACTACTTCAGGTGGAAATGCGCTTAAGTTTTATTCATCAGTAAGAATGGACATAAGAAGAATTGGTGCCATTAAAAATGGAGATGAAATTATTGGTAATTCAACAAGGGTTAAGGTTGTAAAAAATAAAGTAGCACCTCCATTTAAAGTTGTAGAATTTGACCTTATGTACGGAAAAGGTATCAGCAAAGTAGGTGAATTAGTTGACCTTGGTGCAAAAGCTGAAATTGTTGAAAAATCTGGTGCCTGGTATGCATATAAAGGTGAAAAAATTGGTCAAGGCAGAGAAAATGCTAAGATTTATTTAGAGCAAAATCCTAAAGTTGCGGCAGAAATAGAAATGGCAATAAGAGAAAAAGCTGGAGTGATAGCAAAAAAAATTGATGGAAATCCACTTGATCCAGAAAAAGCAGCAAAAGATCAAATAGAAGACCCTAAGGTGGAAGCTAAAGAAGATGTTACACCGCCAATAAAGAATTAGTTAAAGTCATCTTTAATTATTAAAAGGCGCTTAATTTAAGCGCCTTTTTCCCCTTACACTTATCTAGACATCAAATAAAAAAGCTGTACTTTAAATGTATGGCAGACAAAACGTTAAATGAAATAAGAGAAACATTTTTAAATTATTTTGAAAAAAATGATCATAAGATAGTTGAGTCTGGTAATTTAGTTCCAAATAACGATCCAACATTGATGTTTGCTAATTCTGGAATGGTTCAATTTAAAAATGTATTTACTGGATTAGAGAAAAGAGATTATCTTAGAGCAACCACATCTCAAAAATGTGTAAGGGCAGGTGGTAAGCATAATGACTTAGAAAATGTTGGTTATACACCAAGACATCACACATTTTTTGAAATGCTTGGAAATTTTTCCTTTGGTGATTACTTCAAAGAACAGGCAATAAGTTATGCCTGGAATTTAATAACTAAAGATTTGGGAATTGATAAAAAACGTCTTTATGTAACAGTATTTCATGATGATGAAGATAGTTTTAATTTTTGGAAGAAGATAGCAGGTTTTAGTGATGATAGAATTATAAGAATATCCACATCAGATAATTTTTGGTCAATGGGAGATACAGGGCCATGTGGGCCATGCTCAGAAATTTTTTATGACCATGGAGAGCACTTAGATGGAGGACTTCCTGGATCAAAGAATGAGGATGGCAACAGATTTATTGAAATCTGGAACCTTGTATTTATGCAATATGAACAAATTTCAAAAGACAAAAAAATTGATCTTCCGAAACCATCAGTTGATACTGGCATGGGTCTTGAAAGAGTAGCTGCATTATTACAAGGAACTCACGACAATTATAAAACAGACCATTTTAATAAATTAATTCAATCTGCATCAGATTCATTAAATATTAAAGTGAATGAAACCAACAATTCTAGCTTTAGAGTAATAGCTGATCATTTACGAGCAAGTTCATTTTTATTAGCAGAAGGTGTTTTACCCTCAAATGAAGGCAGAGGATACGTACTTAGAAGAATTATGAGACGTGGAATGAGACACTCACACTTATTGGGTTCGAAGGAACCAATCTTCTATGATATTTTTAAAACGTTATTGGAAGAGATGTCTAATAATTATCCAGAACTTGAAAGAGCACAGTCTCTAATAAAAGAAACTTTAAAAACAGAAGAGGAAAAATTTTTAGTTTTATTAGATCGAGGAATTAAAATTTTAAATGAAGAGGTTAATAAAGTTAAAAAGATACTACCTGGTGAAGTTGCTTTCAAACTTTATGACACATATGGTTTTCCATTAGATTTGACAGAAGATATTTTAAAAAATAAATCATTAAAAGTTGATGTTGAGAAGTTCGATTTATTGATGAAAGAAAGTAAGGAATTAGCAAAAAAAAATTGGAAAGGCTCAGGAGACAGTTCGTTAAATAAAATATGGTTTGGTATTAGAGATAAATTGGGAGCAACAGATTTTTTAGGATACAGTACAGACAAATCTGAAGGTGTAATAACTTTAATTCTTAAAGAAAATAAAGAGGTAGAAGAACTTGAAGAAAATGATGAAGGAATTATAATTACAAATCAAACACCCTTTTATGGAGAATCTGGTGGACAAGTAGCTGATATGGGAACACTTTCTAATGAAAGTTTTGAATTTCAGGTATCTGACGTACAAAAAAAACTAGGAGATTTATTTGTACACTGTGGAAAAGTTAAAAAAGGGTCTATTAAAATAAATAATATTGTGGAATTAAAAATTGACACTGAAAGAAGAAAAAATATTAGAGCTTATCACTCGTCAACACATTTATTACATGAGTCATTAAGAAGAGTTTTGGGAGAGCATGTGACTCAAAAAGGATCTTTGGTCGATTCGGATAGACTAAGATTTGATTTTAATCATATGAAAGCTATTTCTGATGAAGAAATAAATAAAATAGAGCAGAATGTTAATGCAATAATTGAAAAAAAAACTGAAGTTAAAACAAGAATAATGACACCTATAGAAGCAGTTAAAAATGGAGCATTAGCCTTATTTGGTGAAAAATATGCTGAAGAAGTAAGGGTGTTATCAATGGGGGAAGAAAAAGATAAATACTTTTCAACAGAACTATGTGGAGGAACGCATGTTAAAAATACTTCAGAAATCGGAACATTTAAGATAATTAGCCAATCCTCAATAGCTGCTGGAGTAAGAAGAATTGAGGCGTTAAGAGGCAATCAGTTAAAGGATTATTTGAAGAATAGGAAAGAACTTTCAAATTTATCAATTCAAAAAAATGAAGAAATTATAAAGGTTTTATCAGACAAGATAGTTAAACTTGGGGGAAAACCAAATGTTGAAAACAAAGATTATCCTTCTTTAATAAAAGATCTTAATAAACAATTCGAACAACTTTCTGTTGGCTTAATTTTAAAAGATAAAACAAAAAATACGATTAATGATCAAGTTATTAACGGCATACAAATAAGATTTCAGAAAATTTTAGATCTCCCTTTTAAAGATTTACGTAAATTAATAGATAAAGGTAAAAAAGAAATTAAAGAGGGGATAATAATTATTTATTCAATTAATGAAAATAAAGTTGGATTAGCAGTTGGTGTTACTAAGGCTCTCTTAGATAAATTTGATGCTGTAAAAATTGCTAAAGTAGGATCTGAAATTATTGGTGGAAAAGGAGGTGGGGGTAGAAATGATTTTGCTCAGGCTGGTGGAACTCTATCTGATAAAATTGAAGAATCGTTTGAAAGTATAAAAAAATTAATTAATTAAGTTTTTTTTTAAGTTGACTATCTAGCTCATCTAAAAATTGATTTGTAGTTAAATATTTGCTTGATGGTCCAATTAAAATCGCAAGGTCTTTAGTCATTGATCCATTTTGAACACAATCAATACAAACATCCTCTAATGTTTTTGAAAATTTAATTAATTCACTGTTATTATCTAATTTACCCCTATGAGCCAATCCTCTCGTCCAGGCAAATATTGATGCAATTGGATTAGTAGAGGTTTCTTTACCTTGTTGATGCATTCTATAATGTCTTGTAACTGTACCGTGTGCAGCTTCGGCCTCCATTGTTTTTCCGTCTGGCGTTAAAAGTACACTAGTCATCAATCCTAAAGAACCATATCCTTGCGCCATAGTATCAGACTGAACATCACCATCATAATTTTTACAGGCCCAGATATATTTGCCACTCCATTTCATTGCACATGCAACCATGTCATCAATTAATCTATGCTCATAAGTGATTTTTAATTTTTCAAATTTTGTTTTAAATTCTTTTTCAAAAATATCTTGAAAAATATCTTTAAAACGACCATCATATTGTTTTAAAATTGTATTTTTTGTTGAAAGATACACAGGCCAACCTTTAATCAAACCATAACCAAAACAAGATCTTGCAAAGTCCTCTATAGATTTATCTAAATTATACATTGATAAAGCTATTCCAGGTCCAGGGAAATTAAAAACCTCATACTTTATTTCTTTAGTACCATCTTCAGCTGTCCACTTGACTTCCATTTTTCCTTTTCCCGGAACTTTAAAATCTGTTGCTCTATACTGATCTCCAAATGCGTGTCTTCCAATAATTACAGGGTCAGTCCATGAAGGGACTAATTTAGGAATATTTTTGCAAACAATAGGTTCTCTAAAAACAGTACCTCCAATAATGTTTCTTATAGTTCCATTAGGAGATCTCCACATTTTTTTTAAGTCGAACTCCTCTACTCTTGCTTCGTCTGGAGTGATTGTTGCACATTTAATTCCAACACCAATTCTTTTAATTGCTGAGGCTGAATCTATTGTTATTTGATCGTTAGTGTTATCACGGCTTTTCATGCCTAAATCAAAATACTCTATACCCAAATCTAAATAAGGAAGGATAAGCTTACTCTTAATAAACTTCCATATTATTCTTGTCATTTCATCGCCATCAAGTTCAGCAACTGGGTTTTTAACGTTTATTTTAGGCATATTTGAATAATATATAATATTAATTGTAATTTAGTGCTTTATATACATATTAATAAAAAATTATCAAATAGAAGCTTATGTTAGAGAAGATTTTTCCAAAAATTCACACAGAAGGTTATAAATTTTTAGCTATTGCTATTTTTATAACTATCTTTTTAAATTTTATAAATTCATTTATTGGTTTGTTAGGAGTGGTCTTGACTATTTGGGTTTATTACTTCTTTAGAGATCCTGAAAGAATCTCAATTAATGATGATGAATATTTAACAAGTCCTGCTGATGGCGAAGTGCTAATGGTTCATGAGGTAGAGGGTCCAAAAGAATTGAATTTAGAAAATAAAAAATTTACCAAGATAAGTATATTTATGAATATTTTTGACTGCCATGTTAACAGATCACCCTGTGAAGGAAAAATTTCAGAAATATTTTATAAACCAGGAAAATTTTTAAACGCGTCTCTTGATAAAGCGAGCGAAGATAACGAAAGAAATTATTATAAAATTAAAAATAACTTTGGGGAAGAAATTATTGTTGTTCAAATTGCGGGATTAATTGCTAGGAGAATAATCTGTGAAACATCAAAAGATCAGCAACTAAAACAAGGTGAAAGAATTGGCATGATAAGGTTTGGAAGTAGAGCTGATGTTTATTTTGAAAATTATAAATCATTAGTTAAAGTTGGACAAAAAACAATTGCAGGTGAAACTTTACTAGCTAAAAAATAGCTTATGGAACAACCCAAAAATAATTTTAAAATTGTATCTGATAAAAAAGCAAGAATGATTTTACCCAATGCTATTACTTTAATTGGAGTATGCATTGGTTTAAGTGCAATAAAATTTGCTTTAGATGGTAAATTTGCACTCTCAGTAGTTGCGATATTATTTGCTGGTCTTATGGATGCATTGGATGGTCGTATAGCAAGATTAATTAAAGGAACATCTAAAATGGGAAAAGAACTCGATTCACTTGGAGATGTTATTAGTTTTGGTGTTGCACCAGCATTTATAATGTATTTTTGGAGTCTGCAGTATCTAGATAAAATTGGCTGGTTTGTATGCTTAATATATGTAGTTTGTGTTGCTTTAAGACTTGCAAGATTTAATGTTTCTTCAACTGATGAACTCACATGGAAAGATAACTTTTTTGAAGGAGTACCAGCTCCTGCCGGAGGTATTATTGTTTTAATGCCTCTAATATTTAGCTTTAGTGGTTTGGGTGATTTTTTTTATAAAATTAATTACGATATTATTGTACCAATATTTTTTATTACAGTCTCACTTTTTCTAATAAGTACGGTTCCAACTTACTCTTTTAAAAAAATAGTTATTCCAAGAAACATTACAAAATTTGTATTGTTTGGAATGGTTTTATTTTTTGGGGCACTTTTGGTGTATACGTTCAAAATTCTTACTATAAGTATTTTTGTATATTTAGCTTTAATTCCAATAAGTTATTTTCATTATAAAAAAATAAAAAAAGAAAAAAATATTACTGATGAAAAAAATGAAAATGAAGAATTTGAAGATATATTGTAGATGAAAAAAAACGTAATTGTTTCATTAGCAGATGCCAACTACTTTGAATTACTTAACGAATTAGTGGATTCAATTAAAAGGTTTGAAAAAAGCAAAGATACAGCGATCTGTATTCTTGATGCTGGACTTACAGTAGAACAGAAAAAACTTTTATCAAAAAAAGTTGACGAAATTAAATCAGCCGAATGGGATATTGAAGTTCCAGCGCTTAAAGTTAAAGGAAAAGAATGGTTAAAAAGTCAAGTATCAAGAGCCTTTTTACCCAAATATTTTCCAAATTATGAAAAATATTTATGGATAGATTGTGATGCTTGGGTTAATGATTGGACCTCTATCGAATTGTATTTTAAGGCCTGTGAAAATGGTAAATTGGGAATTACCCAAACATTAGGACCTGGTTACAAGATAATGTCCAAAGTCAACTGGCTATTTGGAAAGGTAGCAATAATTAAATCACAAAATTTTAAACATGCAATTAAATCTAAAATAGGTCTGTCTAAAGCAAGGAAGCTAGCTTTTGCTCCACACATAAACATAGGTGTCTTTTCGTTAGAGAAAAACTCACCAGGCTGGACATCGTGGCAAAAGAATCTTGATCAAACATTAAAATCTGGAAATATTTTTGGTTCCGAAGGTTTAGCTATTAATATGTCTGTGTATATAGACGACATAGAAACTGAATTTTTACCTTTAAATTGTAATTGGATTGCTAGTAATTTATTACCAAAGTTTAACGAGGCAGAAAATACATTTGTTGAACCTTACTTACCAAACTATAAAATAGGAATAATGCATTTAGCGGCAGGAATTTGGGATGACGATAAAGATATGAGGCTAGATAAGAGTGTTAAAATTAAGATTCTATCTATCCAGAAAAATTTATTATCTAAAAGTTTAAGATTTGGTTTGTAATTGAAAAAAAATAGAATCTCTAAAAATTGGATCAATAAACAAAAAAGAGATATTTATGTTAGACAATCTCAAGTGGATGGATATAGAGCAAGATCTGCTTATAAATTAATAGAAATTGATGAAAAATTTAAGATATTAAAAAATGGAATATCTATAATCGACTTAGGAGCATCACCTGGTAGTTGGTCTCAA
>Ga0209709_10004841_pt1 | contig 10752 bp, 10 predicted proteins | sample ArcticOcean_MG_C_2_FD_187435 | JGI IMG/M metagenome (GOLD analysis project Ga0209709, IMG submission 187435) | Marine microbial communities from western Arctic Ocean - ArcticOcean_MG_CB4_136 (SPAdes) (version 2) | ecosystem: Environmental > Aquatic > Marine > Oceanic | place: Arctic Ocean...
AGCATAACCCTGTGAAAATGTTATAACTTTTTTTCTCTCATCAGTGATTGACATTCCAGCCATTATTGCATCAAACTTTCTCATTTGCAGAGCTGGTATCATCCCATCCCAATCTTGCTCAACAACTTCACACTGTCTTCCAATATATCGGCATAGCGAATGAGCTAACTCAACTTCAAATCCAATTAGTTTTCCTGAAGCATCTTTAGAGTTCCAGGGAGGGTAAGCACCCTCTGTTCCAATTCTAATTTTATCAGAGGCGTAAACAGATCCGATTAAAAATAAAGAAGCTAGAACAGTTAAAATTGTTTTTTTAAATATATTCATTTTTTCCTCCATAAATTTAGGGGAGAAATCCCCTTTAAAAACATTTATTTCATAAATTTGATAATTTAAAAAGAAAATTTTAGTGATTAATCGAGGATGAGAAGTTCCAAGAACAGTCAAAACTTGGTATATAAACCCTATCTAAAGTTGTGTTTCCAAAATTCTTATTAAAAACGTCCAACCATTTTGCAACTTGCTCTGGTTTTTTATCTTGGCTACCCACTTGAGCTGTGATCACGCCATTTGGTTTTAGTATTCTAATTAATGAATCCATATTTTTTGCAGCAAGATCTATGCAGAATTGATCATCATTAAGATCAACAAAAATTTTATCATACTTATCATCATCAACAGATTTAATACTTTCAAAAGCATCTCCCCAAATACATTTAATAGAGTTTTTTTCTGTAGATTTATTTCCGATGCTTCCTAAATGCTTATTACAAACATCAACAACTTCTGAATCTAATTCATACCAATCTATAAAATCAAAACCTTTAGACGTACATTCTCTTGCAACTCCACCATCTCCACCGCCAATGATTGCAGCAGTACCCATATCTTTATTTAATTTTAGAGCTGCATTAACAAAAGTTGAGCTATACAAAACTTCATCATTTGTTGCTACTTGAATTTCATTATCTATGAAGAGAGATTTACCAAATTGTTCTAAATCTAAAATTTCTATATGTTGACCTACTTTAGATTTGAAATCTTCCAAGACTTCTTTCACTACATAAGATTTTTGCAAACCTGGAGAACTATAAATATCACGATATAAAGATTTACCATCTCTATTGAATTCTTTTTTAACTATTCTCTTATGTTTAAATTCTTTTTTAATAATATCTAAAGCTATTGATGGACTAACCTTTCCACATGTAAAAAAATCAAAACTTATAATTCCTTTTTCTGGAAATGTGTGAAAGCTCATATGGCTTTCGGCTAATAATGCAAGTATCGTAAAGCCTTGTGGTTCAAATTTATATTTTGAAATCTCAAGGACTGTTACATCTGCTGCTTTGGCAATTTTATAAATAACACTCTCGAATAATGACGGGTCATATTCTTGAGTAGTACCAATAATATCTAAAGTGACATGCTCACCTACTTTAGTCATAAAAAAATTATCCCCTCTTATAATCTTTTGCTTTACTTAAAACTTTATTCATTTCTATTGATGACAAAATTTTAGGCTTACCAATTTTTAAGGCTTTTATATACTGGTTCGAAAGATTTTCAACCTCTTCAGCTAATTCAAATGCTTTTGATAAATTTTTAGAAAATGCAATTTGTCCGTGATTACCTATTAAGCAGGCATTTCTCTGTCTTAATACTTTAAGAATATTATTAGACAACTCTCTTGTTCCATAGGTTGCATATTTTGCACATTTAATATCATTACCACCCGCCATTGCCACCATGTAATGGAATGCTGGTATTCCTTTTCCATGACAAGAAATTGCTGTTGCGCAGGTCGAGTGTGCGTGCACAATTGCTTTAGCTTCTGATTTATTCATATAAATATCCTGATGAAATCTCCATTCAGAAGATGGTATTCCTTTTTTTTTATCAAATTCTCCCTTAAGAGGTACAAAGACTATATCTTTATTTTTTAGTGAAGAATATTTTACTCCAGAAGGTGTTATTAAAAAGCCGTCTTTATATCTTGCAGATATATTTCCAGATCTTAAGGCTGAAAGTTTCCTAGTATTAAGCATCTTGGCATATTTAATTATTTCTGATCTTAAAATTTTCATTATATGAATGAATTAAATTTCACTTCTTATGATCTAATTATTATTAATTTCTTTTCTAGCTTGTTCGATTTTAATTTTTTTATAAAGACTATTATTTCTATTATAAAATAAATTAAAGGAAATTTTTTTATTAACCTTAATGCTGATATTTTTAGCATTTCTAACTTCAAAATTATCTGCAACAGCACTGATTGGTCGTTTAAACGTATCTAAATTTTTAATATTTATAATTGACTTATCACTGAGAATAATACCCCTCCATCTTCTTGGTCTAAAAGGACTAATGGGCGTCAATGCTAGTTTATTTGAATCTAAGTTTAAAATTGGACCATGTGCTGAAAAATTATAGGCAGTACTTCCAGCTGGAGTAGAAACTAAAACACCATCAGAAATTAATTTTTTAATAATAGTTTTTTTATTTGATGTAATTGAAATAGATGATGCTTGTTTACTTTGTCTTAATACAGAAACTTCATTAATAGCAATTGATTTTTTGATTTGATTTTTTTTATTCCGTACAGTCATTTGCAAAGGATGAATTTTTATATTATGTAAAGTTTTTAAATTTTTAATAAAATTTTTATTTGAATATTTATTCATTAAAAACCCGTAGTTTCCAGAGTTAATGCCATAAAACGGTTTTTTAAATTTATAAAATTTTTTTAACGTTTGGAGCATAAAACCATCACCTCCTAAAACAATTATAAAATTTGAATTTTTTAAAGATACAACTTGGATTTTTTTTATTAAAGATAATCTTATTTTTAAAGAACTTTTAGTTTTATCAAAGATTATATGAGCTTTATTATTCATAAGGTGGTGCCCTCGGCCAGACTCGAACTGGCACTCCAAAAAGGCACGGATTTTAAGTCCGTTGTGTCTACCAATTTCACCACGAGGGCATTAATATTTTTCATTGTTATATCTATATTTTTTTATAACTCAAGTTTGTAAATTAAAGCAAATATACCTATCATTACAGGTAAAATTTAATTTTTTTATTATTCAAAATAAAGTCAACATTTTTTAAAAAAATATTTTTATTATCATTATTTTCAATAATTAAATCACTGTTTCTTGGAGCTTTAAAAGTAATATCTTCACCAACCACATTGATATTTTTTACTTTTTTATTAAAATAAATTTTTTTATTGTCTCTTTTGTACAATGTTTCATTTTCAGCTTTAATGAAAATTTGAAAATATTTCTTTATATTTTTTCTATTCCAATTTAATAACTTTGGAAAATTTGATATAGCTGAAACAATAACATTAACTTTATTAATATTTAAAAATTTGACAAATTTAGATATAAAATCAGCATTTTTATATCTACCTTTACTTGAATAATCAAAATTATGAGTAATTTTTCTTATATCGTCACCATCGATATGAACGATTTTAATTTTTTTTTTTTTAATTTTTTGTAAAAGTTTTTTAGCTAATAACGTTTTGCCAACACAAGATTTTCCTGAAATCCAAATAATCATTCTATAACTTAACTATATTTAAAAAAATATTTTTACAATTAAATTAATTTTTTATTAGCTAAATTTCTTAATACAGGGTGTGCTTTGTAAAAAAAACTATATTTTTTTTTGTTATTTTTTGTTAAAATTAATTTTTTATTCTTTTGATTGATAAGTGAAATTAAGTTTTTTGCTCTTATTATATGATCATAATTATCCACTTTATGCTTTCTTGGTAAATTATATCTTTTTATTAATAAAATAGTTCCTTGGTCTACATCCTTATTCATAACAAAGGTGGAACAGTGAATCTTTTTTTCATTTAATATTGAATAATATATTGTCGTACTGCCCATATATTTTGGAATTAAACCACTATGGCTATGTATTAAATTTATTTTATTCAAAAAAATTTTATTTTTTACAATTTCACCTGGATATCCAGAGAATATAAAATTGTCAATTTTTGATGTTAATACAATTTTTCCGATATTAGTAAAATTTACATTATCAGATTTTATTATTTTAATATTACAGTCAACTTTAATTAAAAGTTTTTTGATTTTTTGATTTATATTTTTTTTTGAATAAATTATAATTAGTTTAGGAATTGTTTTATATTTTAAAAAATTGTCTAGGTAAACAAAAGACCTAACTGTATTAGATAGAATTACTCCAAAATTATTATTATATAAGTTTTTTAATTTTTTTAATTTCATTAGTAATATTTATTTTTAATAGTTTTAGAAAAAAATAATCAAGGTTTTGAAGTTTGTAAAAATATAATTTATCGTTTAATTTTAATTGACAGTTTAATTTACATAATGAAGCAATATTAAGCTCATCAACCAATATATGTAACAGAATATAAGTTCTTACATTAGTTTCAGAATTTTTAATTTTTATAAATTTTTTGTTATACTTCTTTCTTAATTTCAAAAATATTTCAAATTTTTGGTATAATTTTTTAATAAAAAGAATTTCGTTTGGATACACTTTTTTTTTTTTTAAAATCTTTTTATAAATTATATGCAAACTTAAAAATGTAAAATCATCTTCTAGCTTAACATTTATAATATTTTTTTTAATTAAAAGTTTATTAATTTGGGATATTAATTTTTTCCTTGATTTAAAAAAAGAGTTTATAAATGCTAAGCTGTTATCTAAAAAGAAGGAATACTTCAATTTATATGCTTTTTTAATCTTTATAGGATAATTCATGTTTAAAAATATTTTGAGCCACACGCAAGTCTCTACTTGTATCAATTTCAGCCCATAAATTATTAAAATTTTTGTACTTCAGTTTAATTACGCCTTCACTTAACGATTTATCTAAAAAATGAGTAAATTGTATTTTTTTATTATCCAAACTTTTGTAAAATATATAAAGTTTATTATAATCACGAAGGGTTAATTTTATAATTCCCATAAATTGTGAACTAGGTAGTCTTTTTTTAATTTTTTTTCCAATTGAGGTTAAATAACCATTTTTAGTAATTACATCCTCTGCATCATTTATTACATCTCTTTTATTCATTCTCTTTTGCCACAGCTCAAACCAGTCTGTATTAAGAGGTATTATACTTCCTTTGATTTTTGATATTTTCTTTATAATGATTAGGTCAAAAACTATATCTGAATAGATTACAACAACGTCTGAATTAATCTTTTTTTTGGTTAAGAATAAACTTTCAACCATATTAGTTGTTGAATACTTATTATTCCTTACAAGTTGAATTTTCTTAATGTTTTTAACTTTTTTTTTATTTATTAAAAATTTATACCCAAAAACAATTATTACTGAATTAAATAAGTTAAATATTTTTGATATAATTTTAAAAATAGTTTTGCCAGGATAAATTTCTAAAAAAAGTTTGCTAGATGTGCGTGACGTACCTAATCTACTACCTTTTCCTGAAGCAAGAATTATTAACTGCATAAAATTTTTTTTAAAAATTTTTGGTGAGTAGCACTTATCTTTTCAAATCTTTCAGGATGCCACATAATTCCATATATATTTTTATATTTATGTTTAAAAAATTCAACTGAATTATCATCTTCGAAAATTGCATAAGGAACTAAATTGTTATTAAGTTTTTTTATTTTATAATCATGAAATGAATTTACTTTCATTTTTTTTTTATTTTTGATAAAATTAAAATTATTTATAAATTTAACTAAGTGTTCTTTTTTACTATTAAAGTCATTTTTATTTAATACTCCTCCATAAAAATCTGCAACAAATTGTGCACCATAACAAATACCAAAATAAGTTGATTTTTTTTTTATACATTGTTTTATAACTTTTAATTCAAAAATATTTCTTATTTTATCTTTAGGATCTTTTGAAAATCTTTTAATATTATTTCCTCCAGAAGATATAAATACATTAAATTTATTTAAATTAGAATCGTGTGATAAAATTTCTACATTCTTAAATTTTAATCTTTTTTTTAAAAGATCTAATAAATTTTTTTCTACTGAAAGTTCAAATTGTTTTTTGTAGGTTTCAATAATTTTTGGCACAATGGCTATCTTAATCATAGAACTTTAACTGTCTTAGAAGAGCAATCTAAATCTATTATAGATGCATTTTTATAGTCTTTAAAATTATTTTCACCTACCCCAATAGCCGCTGGTATATCTAATTCTGCACATCTTATTGCCATATGTGAATTTGCACCACCATATTTTGTAATTAAACCTTTTATATTTTTGGTAAATATAAAATCATAACCAGGATCTGCATTTTCAATAAGTACAATTTTATTTTTCATTTTATTTATAGTTTTAAAATTAAAATAATATTTTTTAGCTAAAACTTTTTTATTAGTTATATAATTAGATTTTATTAAATGATTATGAAATTGATAAACATCATCATGGTTTATAATATTATCAGGTAATTTAAATAATTGATTAATCTTAAATTCATCATAATTTTTTTTTATTTCTGCTTCAAGAGTTTCTTTAATAGTTTTTGTTGATAGATTATAATATAGGTTTGTTATATCTTTAATGGAAACATGACCAGCTTTAGATAGATCAATTTTGTTTCTTTTAAATAATATTTTAATATATTTCAAAATATCTGATACATTTTTGGAAAATACATATTTTGAATATTCTCGAAATTTAATAGCATCACTAACAAATAATATTAGTTTTTTAGCAGTGATATTTATTGAATTTTTGTCTAAATTTAATTGTATAATTTTAATCTGGTCTTTTGAGAAATTAAATTTTTTACTTTTGATTAGAATTTTTTTATTTTTTTGTTTCTTATCAAAATACTGACTATATGCTTCTGAATAATTTTTACTGTCAATATCATATGTATTAGGCCTTATATGACCATGCTTTTGAATAAATTTATTTTTATCCAATTTAATAAAATCTTTTGAAATTTTTGAAGAAATTGTTTCAATCGAGTTCAAAAATTTATTTTTTTCATTTTGATTAATAATTTTTTTTCTAACCATAGATTCTAGCATTTCTACTGCGATAAACCCACATCTCGCAGCACCAGCAAATGTAAATGTTCCATATTTTTTGCAATCTTCTAGAAGCCAATAAATTTTATCAATTAAATAGATATTAGAATTATTAATTTTTTTATTTCTGTATTCTAAAATATTTAAATTTTTATGATTTTGCTTAAAGTTTAAAATTGATTTATTTGTTACATTTATTAAATTTTTTTTAATAGATCTAATTTCGCTATCTTTAAAATTACTTTTTTTGAGATCTTTAATTTTTTCATTAATATCTAGGGTGGCACAAGTTAAAATTATATTAAATTCAATTTTATCATGAAGGTAAAGATTGTTACAAAATTTATTTGTATAAAAATTAACTAGTTTTTCGGAAATTTTGTCATCAAGGTCATCTGGTATCCAAGAGTTAAAATCTACTCTGATATCAACAAAAGGAGTTCCAAAAAAGTTAGTTAATAAATGGTGTGCAGTTAAATCCCTGTATCCAAATGATTTTCTTTGATCGGCCCAAACATGATTAGTGATTAGCTCCTCATATAATGAATATGCAAGTTTTTTTGGTTTAATACCAATCATTTCTGCGGGATTCCAGTCTGGCATAACTCCAAAGACAGTTTTTTTACCAAGTAAGCTATAATGTCTTTTCTGTAATTTTGTAATTTTTTTTTTTAACTTTAAAAGAGAGATATTAAACTCATTATCATTTACGCTAATTTTGTTTTTAAGCAAAAGTTCTCTGACTTGTAACAAGTAAATCTTATTTTTATTATTTATCGCAAATTCAATATCTAAAGGTTGAATAAAATTTTTTTCAAGTATTTTTATTAATTTGTCACATTTTCTTATTCTAATTTTTTTTGATCTTAGATTTTGATTTTTAAAGTAAGTAAAGGATTTAACTTGATTTGTGCCTGAAGTTATATCATCAGATTTTGATGATAATGAGTATTCAATTATATTATATGGTGCTGAGTTATTTTTATATCTTGTCATAATGACACCAGACATTTTTATATTCTTAACCATCGATTGAATTAAAACCTCATCATTAAAACTTGAATAATTTTTATAAGATTTAATAACTTGATTGATAGTTTCTAAAACTTCCAAATCTTTGTTCGGACTAATATTTAAAAAACTTTTAAATTTTCCTGCTAAACTTTCTTTTTTTTTATCTTCAACATGAGCTGAGGATCTTATTACAATTTGATCTTTAAATTTTTCCTTTATTATTTTGATAATTTTCTTTGGATTTTTTTTAAATTCCCTTACTTTAAAGCAGTAACTTTCAGGAATATTTATTCCTTTTACATTTTTTTTTATATTTATTAATGTTCTGCCTTTAGATAAAAATTTCATATTTATTTGGTGAAATTAAACCTCTTATATAATCTAAAATTTTTAAAAATAATATTATTATTATTTTTTATACAACTTTTATTTAATTAATAAATTAGAATTTTGTAAAAGAGCCTAGTTTTAATAGGTTATTATTAATCTTGTGAGTTTTTTACTTTAAGTTTTTTTTGTTTTTTATAATTATAAAACTTTACTTGATTCTACAAACTCATGCCCAAAAACATCAGCAACTGCTTTATACGTTACGTAACCTTTACAAACATTTAATCCTGCAAGAAGATGCTTGTCTTCACTTAATGCTTTTGCATAACCATTGTTTGCAATTTTAACTAGATGTGGAAGTGTTGCGTTGTTCAATGCAATCGTTGAAGTTCTTGGAACTCCACCTGGCATGTTTGCTACACAGTAATGAATAACATCGTCAACGATATAAGTTGGATCACCATGAGTTGTTGGTTTACTAGTTTCAACACAACCCCCTTGATCAATTGCAACATCAACTATCACAGACCCTCTTTTCATTAATTTTAACATTGATTTAGTAATTAACTTTGGAGCTTCTGCACCAGGTATTAAAACACCTCCAATTAAAAGATCTGCTTCTGCTACTAATTTATTTAAATCAATTTTATCACTTTGTTCAGGAATAATTTTATCACCAAACATTTCAACTAGTTGTTTTAGTCTTGCTTCAGATTTATCAACAATATGAACTTTAGCTCTCATACCAGTTGCGATGACTGCTGCGTTTTCACCAACAACACCGCCACCTAAAATAACAACAGTTCCCCCTTCAACTCCAGGAGCTCCACCCAATAAAAGACCTCTGCCACTTTGATTTTTTTCTAAACAGTGCGCTCCTGCTTGCACAGACATACGTCCTGCAACGGCACTCATAGGTGCTAAAAGTGGTAATCTTCCATTGTCATCAGTTACTGTTTCATAGGCAATACAAACACCTTTAGATTTAATCAAACCTTCAGTTAATTCTTTTGCAGCTGCTAGATGTAAATAGGTGTAAACAATCTGATTTTCTCTAATCATCTTCACTTCATTTGATTGAGGTTCTTTTACTTTAACAATTATGTCAGAATCGTTAAAAATATCATCTGCTTTGTCAATAATTTTTGCACCAATACTAGTATACTGTTCATTCTCAAAACCAGCTTCAAAACCACCATTGTTTTCAACTAAAACCTCATGACCTTCTGATATTAAAATTTTAACACTATCGGGGGTTAATCCAATACGATGTTCTTGTGGTTTAATTTCTTTAGGTACACCTATTTTCATAGTTAAGTCAGCTTTCTTTAATTGGTTAATTTTATCTAGTTCTTTTGATTTTTTTGATAGTTAGTAATACCTGTTCTTAACTTATCAATAATCTCGTCAATATGCTTTTCTTCACAAATAAATTGTGGTGCAATAATTAAACAATCTCCTGTAGCTTTAAAGTTAACGCCTGCTTCATAACAGGCTTTAAAGCATTCTAATCCAGCTTTACCTGGTTTTGTGTTTAGCTTCATGTCAATTCCACCCATCATTCCATATCCTCTTATATTATCCACAGATTCTAAATCCTGTAGAGAAAATAAACCTTTTTGGAAATATGGAGCTAAATTTTTTGCTCTATTAAAAATATCATCTTTTTCAAAAATATCCTGTACAGCTAATGCTGCAGCAACTGCTACTGGAATTCCTGAATAAGTATAACCATGGAATAATTCAACAGCACCTTTTGGTGACGCATCCATTACTGCATCATAAATAAAATCATTACAAGCAACAACACCCATAGGTACAACACCGTTTGTTGTAGCTTTAGCCATCGTCATGATATCTGGTATTACTCCAAATTCATCAGCACCAAATTTAGAACCTGTTCTACCCCAGCCTGTAATTACTTCATCAAAAATTAAAAGTATTCCATGTTTGTCACAGATCTCTCTTAGCTTTTGTAAATATCCTTTTGGTGGAACCAATGTTCCAGTTGACCCAGCAATTGGCTCAACAATGCAAGCAGCAATATTTTCACCACCAAAGTTTGCACAAATTGATTCTAGATCGTTTGCTAGGTAATCTCCAGTTTCTGGTTGACCACTTACAAATTTATGTTCAGGTAAATGAGTATGTCTGATGTGTTGAACACCTGGCATTAAAACACTTGCAAATGCTTTGACATTATTAACCATACCACCAACTGATATACAGCCAATATTCATTCCATGGTAACCACGTTCACGCCCAACAAATCTATATCTTTCTGCATGACCTTTTGCTCTATGGTATGCAATAGCAATCTTAAGTGCAGTCTCAACAGCTGTTGATCCACAAATTGTGT
>Ga0209709_10004843_pt1 | contig 10750 bp, 8 predicted proteins | sample ArcticOcean_MG_C_2_FD_187435 | JGI IMG/M metagenome (GOLD analysis project Ga0209709, IMG submission 187435) | Marine microbial communities from western Arctic Ocean - ArcticOcean_MG_CB4_136 (SPAdes) (version 2) | ecosystem: Environmental > Aquatic > Marine > Oceanic | place: Arctic Ocean...
GCAATGGTGCCAACGCAGCCACGGTCACGTGTACGTCGGGCACCAACCAAATCGCAACCACCTGTGATGCCGGTTATGGGTTGGTCGGAAGTGCGTGTGTTGCGTTAATAACACAGGCTGACGTCGATGCAGCGTCCGTGACAAACTGTTCGCTTACTGATAAATTAGTGGGGTGCGATTTGACGCAACTAGCAGAGATTGCGAGACATTACCAGACTCAGGGCCAGTGTTAGCCCATAGATACACTTATCCTTGTTCTTGTATTTATTCTTGTACTGTGTGACGAGTTCACTGTCGCTGTCCAGTAGATGTGGTGCCCGCAAATGTGGTGAGATTCGGTGCATAGTAGAGTCATTTTAAAAACAAAATATTTTAACAATAAAATAAATCTTATAAATATCAGGTGATTGTCAGGATGATTTACGACAATGTGCAGTAATGTGAGTCATCCAATTTCGACGTAATTGCTTCCGTATACAATTGACATCCTTTGATCGTGATTGGATATTCGAAGTGGCAATCGAACAATGTCTTGGACAAATTTTGTAGACATGTATGGATTTGTTCGATCGTGGTATTTGTATTTATTGTGATCACAACATTTTCAAAGTGTCCCGCTAAATCGTTTTCTATCCATTTGTGCGCGCGAATAACTTCTGAAAAGAAGCTCGCTGGTTCTACGGGTAAATTTGGGGGTGTGTGGAAGAATGCCCGGACTAATTTTAGAGTAGACATCCATAATGTTTTTGGCGAGTATTTTGTATACAATGACATTTTATTTACGCTTTGGTATATATATAGTCCGCCTTCGGATTTAGACATGTTCGACCAGATAGAGCGTTGTACTTCAAGGTTTAAGATTGGATTGATTCGTTTGGGTTATTGTCTTCCACCGGCTTCTTCAATGTATAGTAATAAAATAAAGCAAATACATTTAGATTTGAAGCATATGTATGTTGAGTTTGTGGGCAGTCCTGGTCAAAAAACATTATTTGAAATGGCGACGGCCGTTATTCTTGCGACGATTGGTCAATATTTCCATATAAAAAGCTTGGAACAGTTGTTGTCGGCCATCACCAAAGCTTGTAAATATCTGGAGACTTATTGAGAGGTAAATGTGGCAAGCCATTGTAGTCCGACCGAGGTTTGTGGTTCTTTGAGTACTTCCTGTGCAAACAACGAAATGGGTTCGCCTCTTTTCTGAGCCAGCATCCAATCCGCAACAAGCCATGTGGGGACTGGGCCTTCGGTTCGTTTTATTTTATCAGCTGGTACGCGTACTACTCGATTGTCTGCTTCAAAGTAATATCCATGTTTTTGTGTGAGCATGTGTGGACCAAACATATACGACTGGCCTTTGTTATGAACATTTGGCAATGGTGGCGCAAGTTTTTGCGAAAACATTTTCTGGATATAAATACACGTCTTTAATTATAATATGAGAATTCTTATCTTAATCTATTTTTTGGCATTCTATGGTCGGCAGGCAACGGCCTACTCACATCAAAGTTGTACAGAAGAAGGGCACGAAAAATGGATATGTGACTATATGGAACACCACAACAAACATTATGCATCGGCCGCTGAGATGAAATTAAGGCGTTCAAAGCTTTTAAGCATTAAATTACAATCTAGTTTAACAAAATCCGACGTTCGTTTCGGCATGACGTCTCGATCAGACAGATTTGGCCATGAATTGAAAAGAAATATTGTATTGAAACTGTCTCACCATAGAGAAATTGTCCGTACAATCCCGGTAGTCCATTACCTGAAGCGGTCTTCAAAATTGGCTCCCATCGATTGGCGCGACCATCATGGAACATCGTATGTATCGCCTGTCCTCGACCAAGGAGAATGTGGCTGCTGTTTTGCTTTTGCCTCGGCAACAGTCCTAGAGTATTGGTCCAAAAAACATGGCCATCCGACGCCATTGTCTGTCCAGAATATTATGGATTGTACTTCAGGACCGTTTCGCCCAGATGTAGGCTGCGACGGTGGACTTATGGAATACGTGTTTGAATATGCAAAGGATCACCCGGTGGCGTTGTTCAAAGATTATCCATACAAAGAAGAACAGCATGAATGTCCTAGAGGACAATTATGGAGCCATGTACAAGTACACAATTACGAGGTCGTCATGCATGACGAAAATCCAAATGTAGAACAAGACTTTGAACACATTCTACACAATTACGGCCCAATTTCTGTTGGAATTGACTCGTCGTCGATGGAAAATTATTCGGATGGTATTTTCCCTGCAGATTTATGTACTACAGAGATTGATCATGCAGTGGCTATTGTCGGATATACGAAAGATGCATGGATCATCAAAAATTCATGGGGCCCTACTTGGGGAAGAAACGGTTACTTATATTTAGAAAGGGGTAAAAATGCATGTGGTATAGCGGAATACGGCGCGTACGTGACTTCCGCAGCGCCCGTTCATAAACAACTACAGACAAATTGGCAGTTGTTCGAATTCTAATGCCATAAAACCCACGACATAAAAATAGTCCAACTGGTCAGACCCACAGCAAAAGTAACGACATAGCATTGAGTAGACCACGTACCGCGTATTTGTCGAATCGATTTTTTAAGTTCTGTTCTGGCATCGTCTAACCGACCACGCATCTCGCGAAAATTTTCATTGGACTGTATCATTATCTCCGAATTCATTTGTATGACGTGCGATACTTTGTCGTCCAGAGATCGGACGCGACCATCCAATTGATGAACGCCTTTCTCTAATGTCTCTAATCGTTGACCTAATAATTTATCACAATCGTGTGATAACATTATCACCTATAAAGGTCGTCGCTTTATACTCGATCCACATGTGGTATCTGAATCTGTTCGCATCTCTCGTGTCGGTCATTACTCTAGACCTAATATTATATACAACGAACAAATGTGGTCCTAAGGCCATGTTTATAACATGGTTACCAGGAAGATTAATCACCATTGTCTTTACACAATTTGGTAATCCTGAACTACAGGACTGGTTAAAGTTAACATGGGCTTCTTTCAGCATATCAATCACTTTTTTAGCGGTCTTTCATTTCTCATTGCAATATATTCAAACAAAAAGAAGGTCGCGCTTTTCATGGGCCCATAAACAATGGATAACTTGTTGGATAGTCGCCATTTTGATCTCAATAGGATGCATGGTCCTATGTTTTTCAGTCGAAAATGAGTATATATTGTTTGCCATGGGAATGGGCGCCGCATACGTGAACATTGTTAACGTCTTGGACGCTCCCGTCCATCTACATACCGAAAAAACGACGTATAGTGTCTGTTACTTTGTAACACTGGACATTGCAGTTTTTGCCATACTCATGATTATTAATACACTCATCGACTTTGGATACACCAAATGGGCCGCCATTGGTGGCTCCATTCCAATACTAGCCATTGCCATGCTTGTCAACTCTACCTGCTCAAATTCAGAAGAGGCAGCGAAAAACACCTTACAACACATATATTTACTCGCATATCAAACGTGGCCGGCAATGGCGGCCATCGGCGTGCTATGGGGCGCCAAAAGATTAGGCGACATTCCCGCATTAGTATTGTCAGCCATCGCTTGTATAGTAGTCATTGCATTGCAATATATGATAGTAAGAATTAGACTATAGTTTTAGTATTTTTATTTTTATAATAGGGAAATATCAAATATCTAGGCCTCCGTCTTGACCTTTTTGGCAGAAGGCTCTGCGACCGTATCGCGCGCACGCTTCAAAGAGTAAATAATGCCACCCTCTTGGGAAACAGCATCCGGGTTTGAATCAACGCGAATACCATGCTCCAAAGAGACATCAAACTTCAACCCAAATTTACCGTCGGCCATGAAATAGACAGAGGGAGACAACACGGGAGCAATCTTGGCCCCTCGGCGAATATCGACATCCGTACTCGGACCAGACGCGTCCGTAAGCGGAATCTTGTTCTGTACCTTGTTCTCACCGTAGGTAAAGACGCGCTGGCTAAATCGCAGCTGGCGGAAATCATCATCGTCACGTTTATTGACAGGCGAGTTAAATGCATCCTTAATCACCGTCTTGAAACAGTGCTCAAAGGTTTCGCCAGTTTCGTCCGCCATCTCCTGGGCTTCGTCCTTGCTCTCGGCCTTCAATTTGCTCAAAAGACCCGCGTCCCCAATGCAAAAGTCAACTACATCGTCAGAAAGCTTTTGAGCGTAATTGAAAAACGAAACGGAAGCAGGATCGTCAATATCCTCCTTGGTAGTGCCAGAATACTTGGCATTGTCCTCCGTAACACCAACAATCTTTCCGAGCGTTCCAACACCACCAAGGTCGCTGAAAACAACCTCAGTTGCAACTGGACGGAAAATAAAACGACGATTCTCTGCGTCATTGATGTTCAAATAAATCTTGCCTTCCTTACCCTCAGACACAGACATCTGATAAGGGCGCTCAGGAGTCTCAATGGCCTCTAACGGAGCAGAAACACGTCCCTTGCCAGTTGAAAGGACGACAATATCAGGGATGAGCGTGTAAGTAAGCCCATACTTGTCCTTGGCCATAATAAATGGACGAATCTGAAATGGCAAACAAAGAAGCGCACCATTGCGAATATTTGGCGTCTCATCCATGCAGTCATACTGGTTACCAGACTCTTGGACGTAACGAACGCGACGAGGATCGCCACTCTTGTTGTAAGCGCCACACTTGACCACGATCTGCTCCTCGCCATCACGATTCTTCAATGGTACCATAGCATTCTCCTTAAACTTTTTGCGAGCCATGGCTTCGCACTCTTCAGGAGTCTTTTTCTTGCCATAACGCTTCGTCACCTTACTGCGAATAGCAGTGGCCGCTCCAGAAGGGTCAGCGTCAAACATCTGGTCGAGAATGCCGCTATTGAACGCCGCAAGCCATTCAAAGAAATCCTCGCGCTCAGACTTAAAATGCTCGTCTTCGCCAACTTTCAAAAGATTGCTGATCAATTTGGAAGTCTGCTGAGTCTTACTAAATTTACCACCAAAATTGCCACCCTCGCCCAAATGCGGGAATAGCGCGTTCATTGGCGGTGTCATCACCTTGAAACCGTAACCGGCATCATTCTGGACGTCGTAGTAGGTCTCTTGCTTGCCGGTTGATGGGTTTTGCTTTTGTTGAGAAGTAAATTTTCCCGCGGATTGTTTGCGAAAGTTGAGCATGTTAAATTTAGTCATTGGGTATGTAGCCATATTGTTTTTTTTCTTGACCTTATATCACCCTCAATATAAAAAAATCACATAATCTTTATTTTTATGAATTTATCAGATAACCCTTCCCCTCAAATTATTTAATACATAGAAATATTTAGTATGAATCAGACTCATCCTTATTTACCTAAGATACCATTTATTTTATCGAGCAATTTTATCGAGCAATTCAATATGTAACAAAATATTTTATCAACAATTTAAAATATTTTATCAACAATTTTCCCTGTTTTTATCATTTAAAATATTTTGTTGTTAACAACGGACCTTGTATCATCAATTTAACATCTTGTAACAAAATATTTTATCAACAATTTTCCCTGTTTGTATCAAACTGTTTTTATCATTTAAAATATTTTGTTGTTAACAAACCTTGTATCATTTAAAATATTTTGTTTTTATCATTTAAAATATTTTGTTGTTAACAAACCTTGTATCATTTAAAATATTTTGTTTTTATCATTTAAAATATTTTGTTGTTAACAAACCTTGTATCATTTAAAATATTTTGTTTTTATCATTTAAAATATTTTGTTGTTAACAAATTAAACTACCTTGTATCAAACTGTTTGTATCATTTAAAATATTTTGTTGTTAACAAGGTAGTTATTAAATAAAAGTTTATATTGTCGATATTTAGATATGTCTTGCATAATGATGTACGAATTGAATGATGCCTGTGAGTATCTGTCCTTTTTCGGAACTGTTTGTGATTTCTTCGATGCTTTTGAGTCCTGAGAATGGGTTGGGCATGCGTAGATCTAGTTTGTTGTCATTTTTTTGTAATTCTTTGCGTATGTAGTTTAAAAGTGTGAAAGAATCTATCGAATTATCTGCGGTAAACTCTGTGGCGGGGCTTTGGACATGCGTGACCCAACCAGTGTATGGTAGTGTTGATATCGTTTCTGGTGTAGTTTTGGCGCGTTTTGCGTCCCTGTTCGCTCTTGTTCTGGTCCCTGACGTTCTTTTGGCTTTTTTTTGTTGTACAAAGTCGTCTGGTATGAATGGTAGAACGACGGACCTATTTTCAGTGAGTCTTACAGTGATTCTGTTGTCTATGGGTATACTGTGTATGTTAATATTTCTGAAGCAGTGGGAGTACAGTCTTTTTGGTAAAGATACGAATTGGTTGTTTGAACCGAGTACTTTGTGATGAAATGTGTTTCTACCCATTTCTCGTGTGATGAAAACGTTACAAGGTTGTATAACGGAGCGCAGATCTCTTGATTTTGTGGAGTAGTTTAGTTTTATACCTGGATAGACGATTCGTTCGTCTACGTTATCTGTCCTAGGGACTTTTTTGTTGTACCATCGGCTGAAGCTTTCTTGTGTTAGGGACGGGAGGGTAAAGTCCATGTGTCTTTTTTGTTTGTTTGTGAATGCTTATAGTAAATATCATTAGACTACATTTTTTGGATTCACCACATGTGTATATCATATGATATATTTTTACAAGTCTAAAAAATATTGTATAAAGCAAGATGTCTATGACTCATATGGAACCACTTGCCCAATGGGGAAAAAATGCTCATACTGTAAAAAAGTCTGATATTTTGCAAGGTGGCATTAAGGACTATGTGGTGTTTCATATCCCTCGAACCATGTTTCGCCAGGCTGCTTCTAAGTTTTCTGATGTGCGTCACGCAGATTCGTCGGCGCGTTACGACGAGATTGCGTTACAACTGTTTCTTCAGATGTTGTATGAGAGTGCGCACTTGGAAGAAGATCAGATTCCTCCAGACACTTACCCTTACATGAAGTGTTGGCTTGAATGGATTCCTTCTCAAACTCTGAAGGATAACGCTGTGGGTTATCGCATTCATGCCGTTTCACTGCACGATAATCTTAAATTTGGCAAGCAGTTGAACAAACTGTTGTATGAGACTTCCAAGACTCATTATGATTCAATGAATCGCAAGATGAATTCTCGTAAAGTGGATCCTTTGTCTGGGCTTCATCCTTATCAAAAGTGGATGCGTGTTTCTGGCATTGAGATGTATATTCGCACAATTTGCGACCGCTATGCCGGTTCTCAGGAGTTTACCTCTCAGATGGACATGATATTGAATCCGAAGAAACCGTTGTATGACAATGGGAACATGGCAAATCCTAAGCATGTGTTTAATATCAAGCGTGCTATGGAGCGCGTGCCTGATACTGCGGAGGCAGCGTTTCGGTCGCTCTCCTCTTACACAAATTCGGAACCCGACGCAGTGACGTTGTTGCAATTTCCGTCTCCGGAGCACGTGATGCTGTTGACCCCGTCTCAATTGCATCCGAAGGTGTTTTGCAGCAAGTATTTGCCAGATCATCAGCATTGGATGGAGCTTCAGCGCGACATTCCTGCCAAAGAGTTGGAAGACGATTACGATCCGAATTGTGAGACCGAATATGACATTCGTACGCCTGCGGACCTCGAAAGGGATCGTCTTGAAGGTCTTACGGATCGTTCTGCCTTTGCATCTTTGGCGGCGCAGTCCAAGGCAAAGTATGCTGCAGATGTCCTCGAAACGGAACATACGGATGAATTTCCTGCTACTTATCGCAAATTTCAAGAATGGGCCGTCCATGCCATGAAAACCCAGTGTTTGGACCCGGACGCCTGTATTTCGGATGTCGTTTCCAAAATGATTACTTGGCGCGAAAATCACCCCGAAGCAGCCATCATCGAACATACCATTACTGACGAATCGCTCTCGGTGTTCGCCAATCGCGCCATCGCGCTTATGGAAGGCTTCGAACAATATTATTTGATTTCGACAGCTCATCGTATGATGTTTCTGATTCATCATGCTCGATACGATTCGTTCCGTCGTGATTTTGGCCTTCACTTTAACTGTTTTCAGGCTGGTGAGGGGGCAACTTCAAAGTCCTTTTTGTTTCTAATGATGGAAAAGGAATCGATCCCCGGTACCATTGAAGTATTGACCTATCAAACGGGCAAGGCTGATGCCGTGGATGGTAATCGGAATGATGTGACTACTGTTTGTCATGAAGCACCTCCCGGTATGTTTCGAACGGCCAAAAATCCAAATGCTGATTCAACACAAGAAGCCATGTTTAAAGAGAAGCTCACTTCTCAGCGCGTGACGGCTAAGGTTTTTTGTGCGGACGAAGCTACTGGAAAACGGTCGGCGCGTCTTACAAAGTCTGAATGCGTCGGTGTTTGGATGGGCGCCACCAATGACCCCCCGTCTGAAGTCGAAGAAGCTCTCAAAACTCGTTTCTTTTGGGGGAATTTTGAACAGCAACAGCGCAAAGGTCGCGATATCGATGACTGCATGAACGGTGAGCGCATGATGTCTGCAGCGGACAAGGCATTGCGTAAGCGAATCTTTTTGGAAGCCCAGGAAGAGCAGTTTCGTGTCATGCTTGTCGAAAAGGCGATTTGGTGCAAAGTCATCAAAGATGTGAATATGACAGCTGCAAATATTCTTGGTCCACGTCTCAAAACAAAAATGACTTCTAATTCCATTATTAGCCCAGGTCCTCGTGATTGGGAGCGTGTCAAGATCTTTTCACGTTTGATGGCGATTGTGACTGCTATCGAACGCGTTTGCAATCTTCCCGGAGGCGCTTGGTATGGCAAGCCGTTTGCAGAGGAATGTCTTCCGGAATTGGAGCCTTATCTTCGCGTAACTGAAGAGATGGTCATCTTTGTACTGTCGTTGTTGTCGGATCAGTTCCGTTCGCCAGTGGAGCATAAGATTTTGAATACGATTTACAACATGGAGAAACGTAAACCGGACCTGAAAGATCCTAATTCTGATGAAGAATGCAAAGATTATGTGAAATTGCCCAAACTCCGACAATTGAGCAAAAAGATTAATTCTCGAATTCCTTTGGAAAAGGGGAGAACATCAACGAATAATATTGAGAATTTTATTCTGAATATGGCAAAGCATTCGGTTTGGGCGCCGAAATACAAAGCACGGCCCGTGATGGACGGGACCTCTGCTCCGGAAGATAAATTTCCTATTGAAGCGGGCGGAAGACAAACGATTAAACAGTCCTGTGTTGTAACGCACGAAGGTGTGTTTATTCACGTTTCGCATCTATTGGCTCACCGTGAAGACTCCTCGGACAGCGTTTTTCAGATATTAGCGTCGGAAACCCACGCACATTCTTCTGAAAAACGTATATTTACGGCTTGTCCAGTTTCCAGTAAGTCTTTCCACGTCTTTCGTGTGATTGATCGAGTGCCCGGAGGCAAACAACTGGACTACAAGAACGTTTTGGCCAATACTGATATTTCGCGATGGATTACACGCACATCCGCGGCCGCCGCCGAGACTCGCACGAAAGGTGGCTACAGTATTAAGACCGATATTGACAATGAGGTGTCTGGCAAATGGTCTACATTGGTCGGCAAAGCATGTTACACACCAGAAGAGATGATCGATTCTGTTGTCGAAAACGAAGACTATATCAGACCAGATATTCATTACCCAGAAGATTTGGTTGAAGCGGTAACGAATCATAAGCGCAGAGCCGGCGACGAGGAAGATTTCGAACAACCGGAAGATTTCGAACAACCCCAAAAACGTCAGAGAACTTGCTAACAAAAAAACCCGGGAGTTGGTTCGTTAAGATTATATAAACGTATTTTTTAGTTATAAATGTGTGTCTTTTTAAAGTCTATATCCCGCGCTCATCTAGAGCAATGGCGATGGCACATCGCCGGGAAATACTTGTACAGATCCTGTTCCGATGACTGGTGCACATGGCTCAAAGATCTCGCCCCGAATCCATCATTCAATTCGGTTCCCCAACAAAGTGTGTTTTTGCTAAGAATCTGGTGCAACAAAGCTGATTAGGCTTCTCCACCGCGCTGCCGTTCAGTCGTTGAAGGGGCCATCATATACTTATCATATCGTACGTAGATGGTCACACTGCGGATTATCCAATCCCAACCATTGTTACCCGAGAAGTGGCATTAGCACTGGTCCCATGTAGATGTTTCCAAATACAGGTGGTAGGTTAGGCTCTAAGGAAGTTCCCGCTTCGAGCAGCGTCGCCTTGTCTAGGACAAGACTTGCTGGCGCTTTTAACGCCAACAGGGCCCATATTAGTCGAGCCTTTTAGTAATTTGATTTAGTATTGACTTAGTTCGAGCAGCTACATGTTGCAGCATGGTAGGCGGCTTTCGTATCACTACACGTATGACACGCATCACCGAGTAAGACGTTATCGGTGGCGCAAGAGGTCGCGATCTGATCGGTGCCCGTCGTACACGTGACCGTGGCCGCGTTGGCACCGTTGCCACTCGTAGCACAGGTACTACATGTGGTGCCGGTGGTGCCAGTACCGGTGTCGGTGTACGAACCCGACGCACAGGTTTGACACTCTGCGCTGTTGCCTTGAACAGCGTATGTAAAAGCATCACACGCAACACACGCACTTCCGTCCAACCCGTAACCGGCGTCACAGGTGGTTGCAATTTGATCGATGCCCGTCGTACACGTGATCGTGGCCGCGTTGGCACCGTTGCCACTCGTAGCACAGGTACTACATGTGGTG
>Ga0209709_10004844_pt1 | contig 10750 bp, 25 predicted proteins | sample ArcticOcean_MG_C_2_FD_187435 | JGI IMG/M metagenome (GOLD analysis project Ga0209709, IMG submission 187435) | Marine microbial communities from western Arctic Ocean - ArcticOcean_MG_CB4_136 (SPAdes) (version 2) | ecosystem: Environmental > Aquatic > Marine > Oceanic | place: Arctic Ocean...
ACTAGGTGGTGATAGAAAAGAGATGAGTTTTCTGTTTATGGATATTGTAGGATTTACACCAATATCAGAATACTATAAAAACAAAGATGACCCAGAGGGATTAGTTGAAGTTATCAATGACTATCTAAATCGTATGACTAAGATTGTTTTAGAGAATGGTGGAACAGTTGATAAGTACATGGGTGATTGTATCATGGCATTTTGGAATGCACCATTAGATTGTGAAGAACATGCCGAGATGGCTGTTAAGACTGCTATCGAATGTGCAGAGGAAACAGAAAGACTGAAAGAAGATTTCAAAGAAAGAGGACTACCAGATATCAACATAGGTTCTGGTGTCAATACAGGAACATGTATAGTTGGTAATATGGGTAGTGATACTAGATTCGATTATTCAGTCATTGGAGATGCCGTCAATCTGGCAGCTAGACTAGAGGCAACCACAAGAAACTACAAGACTGAAGATGGTGGTATCGTGTCTACTCTATATTCTTCCTATACTATGGAAAAACTCAAAACCATCAAATCTGTAGAAGTTGATAAAATCAAAGTCAAAGGAAAAGAAGAACTTATCACAATCTACAAACCTAAATGATAATCATTCTCAAATAGGAATCATTCTCATTTGACCCCCCTAAAATAAACCAAATTAAACCTTGACAAAACATGTTTCAGCCTGTTATAATGGTACTATAACAATGAAAAAAGAGAGAGGAAAGTTATGTTATTATTTAAAGTTTTTGGAATATTATTTACGATTGCCTTATTAATTAAGTTGATTGAGATGAATTATTCAAGATAAATTAACCCTTGACAAAACCAGTTTCAACCTGATATACTGGTTTTGTAATAATAAAAAAAGAGAGAGAAAATATGAGAGAATTAAACATAAATCTGAGACCAGATGAAAATTTATATATGACTACTTACGAAGACGGAGAAGTAGAATATATACCCTCTACACCAGAGGATAACGAAAGAGAAGAAACAAGATTAAAAAATATTAAAGTGAAATTTACCACTGAAATAGTAAATCATTTAGTAAAACATATAGATTACAAATAGAGAGGAAAATATGAGTAAAATAATACAATTATCAATACCACAAGAACCAGAAATAGATAGTGGAAATCTACTAATAGAGGATTATATAGAGGAAAAATCAGAATCAGATACCCCTATGGACTTATCACCCTATAAAACAAGAAAAGATTATGAACATTATCTATTTTTCACTGTTCAAGGATATTCTATGGATTCTGTAAATCATGACTATTATCCCCGAAATGAGAATCATTATCATTAAGAAAACCACATTTTTTGATGAGAATGATTTTGAGGAAAATCAGTATGAGGATTTATGTATTGAAGAAGATTGGACAGAAGAAGATGATGAAAGATATCACCAATGGTTAGATGAGAATCATTCTCATTAAGAAAATAACCCTTGACAATAGTTGTTTTAACCTGTTATAATAGCTATGTAGAATAAAAAAAGAGAGAGAAAATATGAAAAAAAGTACACTTACACCAGAACAAGAAATTAACAGAGAAAGTAGATTTATTGAAAGACAAGAAAAAATGATTGAATCTATTAGAATTGCATATGAATTGTTTAGTAATATGCAAACGAATGAACCTGATACCCCTGAATACATTAGTGGAAGACTTGGGTTAGAGATGATTCGTAATACTTACTTGATGTCAAATCTATTAAGAACAAGTGAAATAGAAAGAATTGTAGGATAACCCTTGACAATAGTTGTTTCAACCTGTTACAATGGCTATATAAACTAAAAAAGACATGAGAGGTCTAATATGAAAGAGAGTATGAGAAAAGAAATAATGAGTATGAATCTAAGTGAGTTAAATGACTTGGGTGATTTTATTCGTGATGTTAAAGTAATGAATGCCAAGTCTACTCTAAAAGTAGGAATGGAAGTTTATGTTGTACAAAAGACTAAAAGAGAGTTAGGTACAATCACAAAAATTAATATAAAGAAAGCAATAGTTCAAATAGGAAGTCGTTCTTATAGAGTTCCTATGTCTATGTTGGAGGCAGCTTAATCATGGGTGCAGTAAAAGACATGTATATGGATGAGGCTGAAACAATTTTATCAGTCACAGCTAATAGATTAGTTGGTGGTGAAATAGATGAAGATGGAGCTTTAAAAATATTAGAAGATGAAAAGGATTTATTAAACTTAATAGGTCTAAATGATAAGTATGATTCACTGGCAGTCATATATGAAATGACAGACCAGTTACATAAAAAACAAAATGGAGATTAAGATTGAACGATAAACCAAGACAAAATTTTCAAGTTCGTAACTATGAACAAAAAAAACAGTTTAAGAAAAGACCAGAACAAGAACAAGCAACTGGATTATCTGTAAAAGTTCATGGTGATGATATCACTAAGGCATTACGAATATTTAAAAAGAAAATTCTTACTGCTGACATATTAAATGAGGCAAGAGAAAGACAACACTATACAAAAAAAAGTGAAAAGAATAGATTATCAAAATCTGCTGGAAGACAAAGATGGTTAAGAAAACTAGCTACAATAGCTGGGCCACATCAATACGATAAGAATTATAGAAAAAAACATAGAGGAATATAAGATGGCAGATATTAAATTATTAAGATTGACCACAGGTGAAGATATTGTGGCAGAAGTAACTAATCAAGAATATGCAGATAATGTTAAAACAGTTACAAGAATAAAAAAACCATTCGTATTAATACCAATGGCACAGAATCCAGGCACAAGTCAAGAAAGTAAATTATACTTCTCACCTTTTATTCCATTCGCAGAGAATGAAGAATTTGATATTAAAGAAGAAAATATTATTACTGTAAATGAACCTAAAACAGATATTAGAGATAACTATTTAAATTATGTAGGTGCAATTGTACCAGTTGAGAAAAAGATTATATCATGACAGATGAAAAAGATGAAAAAGACAATGTAGTCGTAGGCCCTTGGGGTAAACAACCTGAAAACAATGGTGAATGGATTAAAGATGGCTACGACAAGGCATTAGAAAAAAATACTACTACATTAAAAATGCAAGAGAAACTTTCTAAGATTGATGGTTTGGCTGAAACAATGATGGTACAGATGATTCATACTATGAATGAACAAGGTTATGATATTTCAAATGAAAGTTTTATACTAGATATTGGATTTTTATCAGAAACAATTAAAGCTATATTGAGTAGACAAGAAAAACTACCACATGTTGTACAAGGATTAATTGATAGTCTAATGACACCTGAAGAAACTAAAAATGAAGATGGCGTAGATTTACATTATTCGAGATTTGATACGCCACTTCTAGCAGATTTAGTAGATATGGCTGAAGAAATTAAAAATGAAGAATTTAATGAAGATGAAATAACCTTTGAAGCAGATACAGATAAAATATCTGACTGGAAACCAAGTGATGAATTTAAAGTAGATAAATCTATGAATGAAAAAAGAAATAAAAAATTATCAAAGAAAAAAGAAGATGATGATGATGATAATGGAAACGAATTTTAAGAATTACAACAACGTAATTGCCGATATGACTATACGAGGCATAAAATTAGTTATAAACGACAATAATCATAGGAGATTATAATATGGGAAGAAAGAAACTTTCAAAAACACAAAGAGTAATTAATGCCTTCGAAAGAGGTGATGTAATTACATGGAAAACATTAAGAACAACATTTGACCTAACTTCGCCACAAGCAATGGTGGATAAATTAAGAAGAACAGGTCTTATGATTTATACTAATAAAGGTGATTCAGGTACTTCGTATCGTATGGGTGAACCAACACAAGCAATTATTAATGCTGGTGTAGGTGCTGTACTAATGAATGGCAGAGCTGATAAAACAATTATCGCTGCTGGAATCAAAGCACTTTATGGTAACGGCGTAGGATACGCTTCTTAATTAATTAAGAATTAGTTTGGGTGGCATTCGTGCCACCCTTTCTAAACAAACAGGAATTTAAAATGATATTAATTGACATGAATCAAATTTCACTGGCCTCACTTATGATGCACTTGCATATGAATGATGGTAAAATGGATGAAGAAATGGTTAGACATATGATATTAAATTCTGTACGAATGTATCGTACTATGTTTAATGAAGACTTTGGTGAAATAGTATTAACATACGATTCTAGAGCATACTGGCGTAGAGAAATATTCCCACAGTATAAGCATAGTCGTAAAAAGAGTAGAGAATCAGATGGTAAAGACTGGGATAGTATCTTTGGTGTTTTAAATCAGATTAGAGAAGAAGTAAAAGAATTTTTGCCCTATAAAGTTGTTGAAACTTATGGTGCAGAAGCAGATGATGTGATTGCAATAGTATGTAAACATTATCAAAGTGAAAAAATCATGATTGTATCAGGTGATAAAGACTTTATACAGTTACAAAAATATGAAAATGTAAGACAATACAGTCCAATTACTAAAAAACATATAAATGGGTTTGACCCGGTTGTCTATATAAAAGAGCATGTATTGAAAGGCGATAAATCAGATGGTGTTCCAAATGTATTATCACCCGACCATACCTTTACAGATGGTTTGAGGCAAAGGCCTTTAACATCTAAAAAGATTGAAAGTATACTAGCTCAAGACATTGAAGATTTAAATGATGAAGTGAAACGAAATTATCAGAGAAATGATAAACTAATTAATTTGGATAATATACCAGAAAAATTAGAAGAAGATATCTTAGATGATTTTAAAGGAGCCACTTGTGGTGACAGAAGTAAACTATTAAATTACTTTATAAATAAAAGACTGAAAAGTTTAACTGAACAAATTGGAGAATTTTAAAATGGCAAATGGTAATTATACATTATTGTTTTCAGAAGTACTTGACAAAGTACACAAAGCGAAAACTAAAGCAGAAAAGGTAGCAATACTAATAATTAATGATAACAGTTCATTAAGAATGGTATTGAAAGCATCTTTTGACCCAAAAATTGAATGGGTGATACCAGAAGGTGAAGTACCATATAAAAAGAATGATGCCCCTATGGGAACAGAACATACTATGCTTCAAGCTGAAGCAAAAAAGTTATGGCACTTTATAAAGGATGCTGATAAAGATACACAACAAGCACAAAAAGAAAAAATGTTTATTCAAATGTGTGAAGGCCTACATGAATCTGAAGCACAATTATTGTGTGATGCAAAAGATAAAAAATTACATCAAGTATATAAAGGTTTATCGAAAGATGTAGTAAGAGAGGCTTTCAAATGGGATGAAAATTTCATGGTAGAAGCAGCACCAGTATATCCACAGGCACCTGGTAGTGCATCTGGCGTATAAAGTACTTGACAAGTCTTGTTAGACCTGTCATAATGGTTAACAATGAGGATAAAGATTCCCGTTCATATCAACTCACTCTCTCTCGACCTCATCAAGAGTTGGTATGAACACCTTATAGGTTTAAATTATGAGTAGAGCAATCAAAAAAATACCATACAAGTTTGTTCATGTATATTGGATTGATATTCAATCTGATAGTTCATGGCGAAGTGTTGAAGATGTAAAAGAAGATGATTTACCTAGATGTTTAAGTACAGGTTTTTTAATTAGTGATGATGATGAAATGATTAGAATTGTTTCAGATTTTAATTTTAAAGATGATGGCAGTATTGATGAATGTGGTAATTCTACAATTATACCAAAAAGTGTGGTACTAGAAATAAAAGAGGTGACATAATGATTTATATAGCATCAACTGCTGTTGTAATCATACTAGAGATAATTTATCATGACATTGATAAAATGAGAGAACGAGAAGAAAAAAGATTTAAAGAAAATGTTTGAACATGTAATCAGAAATCCATTTGATATGAAACCAATTTTCAATACATGTGAAAAACCATCATTCAATGTGAACGAAACTAATTTGCAAATTCAATCACAAAAAAGAATTGAGTTAGATAACCTAGGCAAAAACATTTGGTTTGAAACCCCAACAGCAATTAAAGAAAATTTAGTTCAAAAGACAGCTGCAAAATTAGGACTATTTAATGAACATAATAATTATCAAGTTTTCACAGAATGTAATGATATAAAACAACTAGGATTGGCAATCGAGGATGATGTTGTTATTATGCACAAGGGAAAACTAGAGGCATGTTTTGTGGCATTTCCCTCATCATGGAACGCTGGTGAAAAGATGGGGAAAAGTCTTGCAGAATTACACGAACCAATTGCAGACAATGAGGCATTAGTTCGTGCATCTGATGGTATCATGAGAGCCATGACAAGTGGACAATCGTATCACAGATATACTTGGGGTATATCATCACTAGATGGTTATAGTAATCATCCATTATATGATAAACCAGACTTTGATTCACTGGATGATTTGACATTTAGAGTAGAACATGAGAGGACTGTTACAATCACAGAGGATACCACTGCAGCCTTCCTAATACATATAGACACATATCCATTAGAAGATGTGTTAAAGTGGGATTATGGACTAATTAAAGGGGCTGTTGACAGTATGAGTGTAAGTGTATTAGAGTATAAGAATTTAAAGAAAGTTAAGGAGTTGTTAAGTGAATATATTTTATCTTCATAAAGACCCAATACAAAATGTCAAGTGGCATGTTGATAAACATGTTGTCAAAATGGCAACAGAATATGCACAATTATTATCTACTGCACATAGAGTAATAGATGGTGAATTGTACGAAGGCAGAACAAAAAATAATCATAGAATCAAAAGGTGGAAACTACCTGATGAAAGGGAAAGTGTATTGTATAAAGCAAGTCATGTAAATCATCCTTGTAATGTTTGGGTGCGTGAAAGTAAATCAAATTATCGTTTGATGTACCAGATTTACATGGCTTGTCTTGCAGAGTATACATATAGATATGGAAAAATACATGGTGCTTCAAAACCATCTATTAGTCTACTTAGGACACCAAATAATATTAAGGATATTGGGTTAACAGAATTACCTCAAGCAATGCCTGATTATTGTAAGGTGATAGGTAATCCAATTCAGGCATATAAAAATTATTATATAAATGAAAAGAATGGATTTGCCAATTGGAAAAACAGAACGAGGCCAGAATGGTATGGTAGAAATATATAACAGTCAAGACCAAGCAGAAGATATTGCTGGGTTAAAACTAGCAGTTAAAAACTTAGAAAAAACTGTAGAAAAAACGAATGAAAGAATTGAATCTATGGAAAATAATTGTGATTCATTTTTTGAATCTATAGAAGAATTAGAATCATTACTTAATGAAATAGAATTAGGTGAAAAGGAATATCCAAAATAATGCCAACATATACATTTGAAATAATAGAAACTGGTGAACAGTATGATGAAGTAATGAAGATTGCTGAAAAGGATGATTATCTAAAAAATAATCCAAAGATTAAACCAGTCATGACTGCACCACATTTTGTGGGCGACCATATTATTAAAAAAATGGATGGTGGATTTAAAGAAACACTAGAGAAAATTGCAGAGAAAAATCCTAATACACCACTTGCAGATAGATTTTCAAGAAGGTCTGCAAAAGATATTAAAAAAGAAAATATTGTTAAGAAATACAATTTAAAGGACACCTTTTAGATAAATAGTATTGTGATATGGTCAATATATTTTCACTAATAGATTATACACAGGGGATTAACTGACGGATTAGTTAATCCCTACTTTTATAGGTAAAAATATATGGCACAACCAAAAGTAGGTAATATAATAGAACACTCTGAGCCTGGTATGGATAGAGTTGCAACAGGTAAAGTTGTAGAATTACTAAGTTCACAATTTGTATATGAAGTTCATAAGGTTGTAGAAAAGGGTAGAGAAAAAATACCTGTAGATAAAACAAGTACAAGAATGTGTCTATACAATGACTCTAATGAATCTTGGAAAAAAATTTAAGGAATAATTATGTCAAAAAAGAAAGAAATCAATTCTAGTGATTTAGTAAAAATTGAACCAATCACAGATAATCAAAAATTAGTATTCGAAGGTCACAAAGCAGGGAAGAATGGTTTTCTTTTTGGTTGTGCTGGTACAGGTAAAACATTTGTAACTTTATACCTTGCATTACAAGAAGCACTTAAACAAGGAACATCTATTGATAGAGTAGTTATTGTTCGTTCATTAATACCAACAAGGGAAATTGGATTCTTGCCAGGTGATGAGGAAGACAAAGCTGCATTGTATCAAATACCATATTCAAACATGGTACAATTTATGTTCAAGCAACCCAATGAAGATGCATTTAGAGGTCTGTATGATGCTCTAAAAAGACAAGGAAGTTTGCACTTTGTATCTACATCATTTTTAAGAGGTTTAACATTTGACAATTCAATCATCATAGTAGATGAATGTCAGAATTTAAACTTCCATGAGTTAGATACTATCATTACAAGAGTAGGACAAGATTCAAAAATATTCTTCTGTGGTGACTTTAGTCAAACAGATTTAACTAGAACCAACGAAAGAAATGGACTGCATGATTTTTTAAGAATATTAGAAAACATGAACGAGTTTAATTGTGTTGAGTTTGAGATACCAGATATCGTAAGGTCTGGGTTTGTAAGAAACTATTTAATAGAAAAAACAAAACTCGGAATAGGAGTGGAGTTATAATATGTCATTGTATGATAATGCAATCAGTGAAGAAGGTTTATCACTTATCAAAAGATTTGAAGGTTGTAGATTAGAATCTTATAAATGTTCTGGTGGAGTATGGACAATAGGTTATGGTCATACTGAAAATGTAAAAGAAGGTGATACTATAACACAAGAGAAAGCAGATAAATTATTAAAAAGTGATATTGCACAGTTTGAAGTATATGTTAATTATAGTGTAATGGTTGAAGTAAATCAAAGTCAATTTGATGCTTTAGTTGCATGGACATTTAATTTAGGCCCAGGCAATCTAAGAGAATCAACATTACTAAAAGTTTTAAACAATAAAGATTATGTATCAGTACCTCGTGAAATAAAAAGGTGGAACAAGGCAGGTGGCAAAACTTTAGATGGTTTAATTAGAAGGCGTGAAGCAGAATCATTACTATTTGAAAATAAGGAATGGTATAAAGTATAATTATGAGTTTATTAGATTTCCCTGTTTTAAATACTAAAACAGTTGACAAAAAAAGATATTATGTAACACCAGAGGGTAATGAATACCCATCTATTACTACAGTACTATCACCTAGAGGTAAAGAGGGGTTAATGAAGTGGCGTAAAAGAGTCGGTGAAAAGACTGCAAATTACATATGTAATAAGGCTGCAACCAGAGGAACAAAAGTTCATAAAATGTGTGAAGATTTTCTAAATGGTGAAGATATGACACACCACAAGAAAGATTTTTTACCATATTGTTTGTTTAATGAGTTAAAAGATAAGACCTTTAACAACATAAATGAGGTAATTGGACAAGAGGTAACTTTGTATTCTGATAAATACAAGGTAGCAGGAAGAACAGACTTGATAGCTGAGTACAAAGGAGAGTTATCAATCGTAGATTTTAAAACATCTACAAATGAGAGAAAGGATTCTTACAATGAAAATTATTATATTCAAACTGCGGCATATGCTGAAATGTTTGAAGAATTGACAGGAAAACCTATCAATCAAATAGTAATTTTAGTTGTAACAGAGAATGGTACTGTACAAGAGTTTATCAAAGATAAACAAGAATACATACCATTACTAGAAGAAACATTAGAGGAGTGGTATAAGAAATGAATGTAACATTTACAGAAAGCGCAGCTAATCAGGCATTACACATTTTAAAAGATGAAGGTGATGATAAACTTAATGTCCGTTGTTTTATACAAGGTGGTGGATGTTCTGGTTTTCAATATGGTTTTACTTTAGACCAACAAAAAAAGGATGACTGGGTATTTGAAACCAATGGTGCTAAGTTATTGATAGACCCTATGAGTGGTATTTACTTTAAGGATGCTACTATTGATTTTGTTATTGATAATCTTAAAGGTTCGGCATTTGTTATTAGTAATCCCAATGCAAAATCCACATGTGGATGTGGTTCAAGTGCTGCATTTTAACACTTGACAAATGATGTTAGACCTAGTATAATGGTCTATAACAATTGGAGTATATTATGGAATTAAACAGAGATGGTGATGGGTTTCTCATCAACACAAGTGATTGGTCAGAAGAAGTCATGTATGAAATGGCAAAATCTGATGACATGGAAATCACAGAAGAAATCAAAACTTACATAAACAAAGCACGAGAAATGTTTAATACAACAGGCACAGTACCAGCAGTTAGAATTTTTGCAAAAGAATTTGGTATGGATAGAAAGGCAAGTAAACTATATGATGTTTTTAAATCAGGCCCAATGAAGAAAATTGCAAAGTATGGTGGTTTACCAAAACCAACAGGTTGTGTATAATGGCAGATGCTAAAAACACAGTACACACACCAAAAACATTTTCTTTAGAAATAGAAAAAATTGCATTTGATAAAAGATGTACTCATCTAGAAGCAGTATCTATCTACTGTGAAAAAATAGGTATCGAACCTGTAACCACAGCAAAACTATTAACTAAAAGTTTAAAAGAAAAAATAGAAGCAAATGCAATAGAATTAAATTACCTACCTAAAGTAGCAAAGTTACCTATGTAATGCAACCAATAGATGCATACTTGATGTATTGTGCCATGAAGGCACATTTTGACAAAAATGATTATGACTTTGTA
>Ga0209709_10004845_pt1 | contig 10748 bp, 11 predicted proteins | sample ArcticOcean_MG_C_2_FD_187435 | JGI IMG/M metagenome (GOLD analysis project Ga0209709, IMG submission 187435) | Marine microbial communities from western Arctic Ocean - ArcticOcean_MG_CB4_136 (SPAdes) (version 2) | ecosystem: Environmental > Aquatic > Marine > Oceanic | place: Arctic Ocean...
TTTTTGTAAAAGTATCTTTTTAAATTCACGATTACTTATAGTTAAAATATTTTTTAATCGTAACATTAAATATCTAAAATTTTCTACTTCTTCAGGGGTCACATGAACCTGATAAACCTCAGAATTCCCCGCTATAATATTATCAAAATAATCAACAAATTCACCTCTAACTGGAGGCAGTCTCCATTCACGTAGTCTATTCTTATCAGATAGAGTTAAATATTTTTTATTATCATTTATTTGTAATGAAAATAATCTTAAAAAAATTCCAGTAAATATAGCAACTTTAGCAGCGCCAAGGATAAACATTCTTCTGTTAATAACCTGAAGTTTTCTAGCATTAAAATTCTCACCAAACATTATTTGTATTTACCTAAAACGAAATCATTATAGAATTTAAATATATATGAAAAAATATAATACAATAAGAATGTGCCTATAATATTTGATGTTTGATATAAATAATTAATTTCATAATTAAAAAATAAGATTAAATAAGTATATGTAATAAAATTTAAAATTAAAATTGAGATTAAAAAAGATATCCAGTCTTTAATTAAACTTGGTCTTAATGTTATGTTTCTAAGGTATGCAGCAGAAACACATAATAATAAATAGGATAAACTACTTATTCCCATTGGTAGTCCGTTGATGACATCATTAAATAACCCAGCTATGAAAATTAAAATGTAGCCAATCCCACCTTCTCTTTTCAGGCTGTAATAAAATATTAAAATATAGACAAAATTAAATGAAAAATATTTAAATTCTAAATTAAAATCAATTTCATTTAATATAGACATAAAAAGTAAAAACACAGGTGTATACTTATATAGAAAGTGTTTGCTCATAATGTTCTTTTTAATTTTTTTTAATAGGTCCTCTATTTAATACACAGTTTCTGTACTCATCTGTACCAACCTTGAAAAGATGAGATCTAAACATAGTTTTTCTGCACTTGTGTCCGTATGATAGGTTTAACTCTAAAAACTCCAAATCTTCACTTTTCTTTTGGACTGCATTTATTTTTTTATTACTTTCTATTAATTTTGTTTGTGTATCCGTTAGATATTTTTTTAATCTAGTATTATCTGATTGAAGTTTACGCTGCACTTCTTCATTAATAATCTTTTGTTGTCTAAGTACTTTGATGTCTTTTGATTGACTGTTCATTTTAGCAATTTGCTTATTGTTTGCTTTAAATATTGCTTTATTGGATTGATCAATATTTATATTTTCCTTTTTATGGGATGAAATCTTTACATATTTTAATTGGGAAAAATCTTTATAATAATTTACTATTAATTTTTTCCCGAGCAGTATGTCTGTTGAATTAATTTCACCTATTGGAATCCCACTTCTAAAAATTCCTCCTACTCCCGATGTTACAACAATCAATTTTTCATCATTATCATTATTAATCTTTTCTTTATTTATGTATTGTAATTGGCCACTTCTCTGCCCTAATCCGCTCATAATACCTTGTATATTAAGTGGTTGAACTGTAATCGGAACTTTGGAATTGATATCAGATATCAATAAAACACGTGATGTAAGAAAATTTACTTCAACTACCTTTCCTACTAAATAGATATCATCATAAACTGCCATTCCTTCCTTAACTCCATTTCTACTACCTTTATTAATGACTATAGATCTTAAAAAGGGACTTTCTTTATCAATTAATACTTTTGCAAAAGCTTGTCCATCTTCTACAAAATAATCATCAATTAATTTTTTTAATTCCACATTTTCAAATATAATAATTTTTTTTTCTAGGTCTTTATCTTTTAATTCCTTCAATTGATTTTTTGTTATCAAATAATCATCATAATGGTCAAAATGATCTGATATTTTATTAAAAGATTTTTTTATAGTATTTTCTGGGAGGTTAACAATAAAAGACGAATAATAAATTATTTCTTTAATTACAATTTTATTAAAATTTATAATCTTAAAGTTATAATTGCCTAATATTAAAAATATAATCGAAAATAATATTAAACTTAATAATGAAAATTTTTGTTGGTTGCCTTTTCTTAAAAAAGCGGACCTTACTGCTATTACAAAATCATCTCTGCTTGGTTCCATTGCTGTTAGTACTCAGATAGCATGCTCGAAAAAATTTCCTCATTTTCTAGAGCTTTACCAGTTCCAATTGCAACACAAGCTAACGGATCATCTGCTATATGTACTGGCAAGCCTGTTTCTTTAGAAAATCTTTTGTCAATATTTTTTAATAAAGCACCACCACCTGTAAGTGTCATTCCCATATCAACTAAATCAGCTGATAATTCTGGTGGGTATTTTCTAAAGCATCTTTTATTCCATCAACCATTTCTTTTAAAATATCATTCAATGCTTCTGCTGTATCCTCTTCAGTGATATTAACTTCTTTAGGTGTTCCCGATCTAAGGTCTCTACCTTTTACAGCATATGTATTGCTGTTTGAGGGTATCGCAGTACCTATTTCTTTTTTAATTTTTTCAGCTGTGCTATCACCAATCATAAGATTGTATTCTTTTCTCATGTAATTGATCAATGCAGCATCCATTGCATCTCCAGCAACCCTCAACGATTTAGAATAAACAAGGCCACCTAAAGACATTACAGCAATTTCTGAAGTACCTCCTCCTATATCGACCACCATTGAACCCGTTGCTTCAGAAATTGGCAGACCCGCCCCAATTGCTGCAGCTATAGGTTCTTCAATTAATTGAACCCGTCTTGCACCAGCTGCAAGAGCACTATCTTGAATTGCTTTTCTCTCAACTGGTGTTGACCCCGTTGGTACACAAATTAAGATCCTAGGGTTTGCAAAAGTTTTATTCTTGTGAATCTTTTTAATAAAATGCTTGATCATCTCTTCAGTCACAATAAAATCTGCAATTACACCATCACGCAAAGGTCTAATAGCACTAATGTTACCTGGAGTTCTTCCAAGCATTGTTTTTGCTTCGTCACCAACAGCTAAAACAGTTTTCTTCCCACCTGATTCAATTATAGCAACAACCGATGGTTCATTTAAAACTACACCTTGTCCTTTTAATACTACTAAAGTATTGGCTGTTCCAAGATCAATTGCCATATCTTGACTCCAAACATTAGTTAAATTCTTAAACCAATTAGACATATTATATTCCTTTCACTTCCTGGGTTTCGTGCTCTATTGGAGCAGTTTTTTTTCTTTTAATAATCATTTTATTTAATGCACTTAAATAAGCGTTAGCTGAAGCTACTAATGTATCGGTATCTGCTGCTTGCCCTACTGTAGTTTTGCCTTCTTCCTCTATTCTAACACTTACTGTTGCTTGTGCGTCAGTTCCCTCTGTGACTGCATGAACTTGATATAGCTGTAACTTAACATCATGTGGGTACAAAACTTTTATACATTTAAAGATAGCATCTACTGGTCCATCACCCACTTCTACTGTTGATTTAACTTCTCCATAAACATCAAGAGTCATTTCTGCTCTTTGAGGTTCACCTGTTCCTGCAAAAACTTTTAATGACTTTAAATTAATTACATACTTTTCTAAAACCATACTATCATCAACCAAAGCTGTAATATCATCATCATAAACATGCTTCTTCTTATCTGCTAAAATTTTAAATTTCCCAAAAGCAGTTTGAATTACATCATCTGTTACATCTACATAACCAAGATCATTTAGCTTCTCTTTAAATGCATGTCTTCCGGAGTGCTTTCCCATAACTAATGAAGTTTTTTTAACACCAACACTTTCGGGTGTCATAATTTCATAAGTTTCTCTATTTTTAAGCATTCCATCTTGGTGAATACCAGCTTCGTGAGCAAAAGCATTTTTTCCAACAATTGCTTTGTTAAATTGTACTGGAAATGTTGCGTTTGAAACAACTTTTGATGCTTTGCTTAATAATTTAGTTTTAATACCTGTTGTAAAAGGCATTAAATCATTTCTTGTTTTTATTGCCATTACAATTTCTTCAAGTGCAGCATTACCTGCTCTTTCACCTATGCCATTAATAGTGCATTCAACTTGTCTTGCTCCTGCAGAGACTCCTGCTAAAGAGTTTGCAACAGCTAATCCTAAATCATTATGACAGTGAACAGATAAAATTGCTTTTTCGATGTTTGGTACTTTATTTTTTAAAGTAGTAATAATTTTTGTGTATTCAGATGGAGTTGTGTAACCTACTGTATCTGGAATATTAATTGTTTTTGCGCCACAATTAATTGCAAGTTCAACAGATTTACACATATAATCCATATCTGTTCTTGTTCCATCTTCACAAGACCATTCAACATCATCGGTGAGATTTCTTGCATAGGTAACACTTTCTTTAATTGCATCCAAAACTTGTTCTGGGGATTTATTCAATTTATGTTTCATATGTAATGGACTTGTGGAAATAAATGTATGAATTCTAAATCTAGGTGCAGCCTTTAATGCTTCATGACATACATCTATATCTTTTTTGCTAGCTCTAGATAACCCACATGGAATTGAATTCTTTAATATCTTACTAATTGCCATGACTGCTTCAAAATCACCAGGTGATGCAATTGGAAATCCTGCTTCAATTATATCTATTCCCAATTCATCAAAAATTCTTGAGATTTGAATTTTTTCTTCAATACTCATGGATGCCCCTGGTGATTGCTCACCATCACGCATCGTAGTATCGAAAATAAATACTTTCTCTTTATCGCTCATAACTAATAATTAATGAAAATATAATACAATCTCTATTAGAGATTGCAAAATAATTGTTTTATATTGGCTATATTTTTTGTTCGCTTTGGGTTCTTAGTAAAAATTAACTCTTATCACTATCTATTAATTTCTTTTTACCAATCCAGGGCATCATTGCTCTGAGTTCAGCACCCACTTTTTCAATTGGATGATCTGCAAGATCTTTTCTCATTTTCAAAAAGTTCTTTTGTCCACCTTCACACTCTTTCATCCAGTCTTTTGTAAATTTACCTGATTGAATGTCTGCTAGAACTTCTTTCATTCTTTTTTTACTCTCACTATCTACAATTTTTTTACCAGATACATACTCACCATATTCTGCTGTATTTGAGATAGAATAATTCATGTTAGCAATTCCACCTTCATAGATAAGATCTACTATCAATTTTACTTCATGGAGACATTCAAAATATGCCATCTCTGGTTCGTAGCCAGCTTCTGTTAAGGTTTCAAAACCATTCTTAATTAGCTCAACCAGTCCACCACAAAGAACTGACTGTTCTCCAAATAAGTCAGTTTCACATTCATCTTTAAATGTCGTTTCAATAATGCCAGATTTTCCACCACCAATTGCTGATGCATAAGATAATGCAAGATCTCTTGCTTTACCCGTTCCATCTTGATGAACGGCAAACAAGCATGGTACCCCACCACCTCTTTCAAATTCACTTCTAACTAAATGTCCAGGTCCCTTTGGTGCAACCATAAATACATCCAGATCTTTTCTTGCTTCAATAAGTTTGTAATGAATGTTTAATCCATGAGCAAAAGCTATACTTGTTCCTGATTTAATTCTTTGCTCAATGTGATTTTTATAAATTGATGCTTGTAGTTCATCTGGAGTAAGTATCATTGCAACTTCTGCCCACTCTGCAGCATCTGATAAGCTCATTACTTTTAAACCTTTGGATTCAGCTTTTGCTTTACTTGCTGAACCATCTCTCAGAGCAACAACAACTTCTTTAGCTCCACTATCTTTTAAATTTAATGCGTGTGCATGTCCTTGACTACCATAACCAAAAATTGCTATTTTTTTGCTCTTAATTAAATCTACATCTGCATCTTTTTCATAAAACATTTTCATTTTTTTTCTCCTATTAGTAATTAATTAAATATTTCTGCACCTCTTGTCATCGCTACCGCTCCTGTTCTTGAGGCACTCACAAGGCCAAGTGGTTTTAAATTTTTAGTTACGTTATCAATCTCTCTTTTTAACGCTGTTATTTGAACTACAGCTGATTTATTTGTCTGATCTAATATAACTGGATTAAGTTTTTTACAAGCATTTAAAGCTTTTTTAATTTTAGTTGTATTTGCCACAATCTTTAATAACGCCATCTCTTTAAATATAACATTTTTATCTTCTCTCTTAAAATTTCCAACTTTATGAACTGGTACTAACTTTTTTAATTGCAAAACAATTTGCTCAATAACCTGTGGGGTTCCGGTGGTTACTATCGTAATTCTTGAGAGATTTTTTTTTTGATCAACTTCTGCTACAGCTAATGATTCAATGTTATATCCTCTACCAGAAAACAATCCAACCACTCTTGATAATACACTTACTTCATTGTCTACCCAAACTACAATAATATGTTTTTCTAATTTTCCAAGTTTAGTAGGGATGCTATATGCTGATTTAGATTTTACCATTTTAAACTAAAGCTTTGCCTTTACCTGATATTTTGTTTTCTGTTTGATCTTTTAACCCTAATAACATTTGGTTATGTGGCTTTCCAGAAGGTATCATTGGATAACAATTTTCATTTTGATCAACATGACAGTCAAAAATTACAGGTCCTTCTGTGTTGATCATTTCTTGTATTTTGTCATCTAATTCATCTGGATTATCAGCTCTAATTCCAACACATCCATAAGCTTCAGCTAATTTTACAAAGTCTGGTAATGCTTTTGAATAACTTTCAGAATAGTTTTTTTCATGAAGAAGTTCCTGCCACTGTCTAACCATACCCATATATTGATTATTCAAGATAAATATCTTTACTGGCAGATTATATTGAACTGCCGTCGACATCTCTTGTATGTTCATTAAAATTGAGGCTTCACCTGCAATATCGACCACTAATTTCTCTGGGTGAGCAACTTGAACACCTACTGCAGCGGGAAGTCCATATCCCATAGTCCCGAGTCCACCTGAGGTCATCCATCTATTAGGTTTATTAAATTTATAATGTTGTGCTGCCCACATCTGATGTTGTCCAACTTCAGTTGTTATATAGGTGTCTTGATTTTTTGTTAATTCATAAAGTCTTTGAACTGCATGTTGAGGTTTAATAACTGTATCGCTATTAATAAAACTTAAAGATTGTTTCGTTCTCCATTTTTGAATTTGTTGCCACCATTTTGAAATTTTCTGTTTATTAGATTTTCCCAAATTCAAATTTTTCTTTTTTAAAGTTTTTGTAGTAGAAATAATTACATCACTAACGTCACCTACGATAGATAGGTCAACTTTTACAATTTTATTAATTGACGATGGGTCAATGTCTATATGAACTTTTTTTGATTTTGGGGAAAACTCATCAATTTTTCCTGTTATGCGATCATCAAATCTTGCTCCAATATTAATTAATAAATCACAATCATGCATTGCATTATTAGCTTCATAAGTTCCATGCATTCCAAGCATTCCTAAAAATTGATTGTCATCTCCAGGGTATGCTCCTAATCCTTGAAGTGTTGATGTGATTGGAAATCCAGTTAATGAAACTAACTCTCTTAATAACTCACTTGCTCTGGGACCTGAATTGATTACACCTCCTCCAGTATAAAAAACTGGTTTTGAGGCTTTTTTCATTAAGTCAACTAATTGATCTATATCTTTTTGATTAAATCTAGTAGAAGATTTTTTTTTTTCTTTTTTTGCTTTTTTTGCTTTGAAGTATTTTGCTTTAGCAAACTGGATATCTTTTGGAATATCAACTAATACTGGTCCTGGTCTTCCAGTTGTAGCAACCTCAAATGCTTCATGCATTATTCTAGGAAGATCATTAATATCTTTAACTAACCAGTTATGTTTTGTACAAGGTCTAGTAATTCCAGTAGTATCACATTCTTGAAAAGCATCTGTACCAATTAAATGAGTGGGAACTTGTCCTGATATACAAACTAAAGGAACTGAATCCATGTAGGCGTCAGTTAATGCAGTTACAACATTGGTAGCACCAGGTCCAGATGTAACTAATACAACACCAGGTTTTCCAGTTGATCTTGCGTAACCTTCTGCAGCATGTCCTGCACCCTGTTCATGTCTAACTAAAATATGCTTTATAGATGGGTGATTTTTTAATTCATCATATAGAGGGAGAACTGCTCCACCTGGATAACCAAAAATATGTTTAACTTTTTGATCTTCCAGACATTTAAATACAATTTCTGCTCCTGAATATAAATTACCCATTTGGGCAATCTATTCGACTTTATGTTAATTGGTCAAGTTTAAGAAATGATTTATTTAATCTTTTTAAGTAGTTAGCAATCTTGATTGGATTAATTTTTTGCCAAGATGTCATCCTACTTCTCGCCCATGTTGCTTGTCTTTTGGCGTATTGTCTTGTTTTAATTGAAATTAATTCTTGTGCTTCATCTAAATCAATTTTTTGATCCAGGTACTGTGTCATTTCGTCAATCCCTATTACTCTATTTACACTCAAATCTTTTTGAATTTTTAATTTAATAAATCTTTTTACCTCCTTTATTGCCCCTTCTTTAATCATCTTTTTTGATCTTAATGAAATTCTTTTGATTAGATCTTCTCTTTTAAAATTAATATATAGTTTTAAGAATTCATTACTTTTAAATTCAGACTTGGTTTTGTTCAACCATTCGTACATAGAAATTTTTGTGAATGATTTAACTTCAAAGGCTCTAATAGTTCTTTGGGTATCATTTGGATCAAATTTATCTTTAGACTGTGGGTCAATTTCTAAAAGTTTCTTATAAAATTTTTTCTGTCCTTCTTTTTTTTGTATCAGTCTTATTTTATTTCTAAAGTAAAAAGGTATTTCTGGAATTTCAACTAAGCCATTAATTAAAGATTGAAAATATAATCCAGTCCCACCCACTAGGATTGGAGTTTTTTTTCTTTTTTTAATTTCCTTAATCTTTTTAATCGCAGTTTTTAACCATTGGCCTGTTGAAAATTTTTCATTCAAGTCAATAACACCATACATATGATGTTTAATATTTTTTTGTTCATTTGTGTTTGGTCTGGCTGTTAAAATTTTTAATTGTTTATAAACCTGCATACTATCTGCATTAATTATTTCACCATTAATTTTTTTAGCAACTTTAATAGCAAAATTTGATTTACCTGAAGCAGTAGGGCCTGAAATTAAAATAATCTTGGACTGTTTGTCCATTATCAATCTAATTTAACACCAATATATCTTCTTTGGTTTTGACTATTATAAATGACAATTAAGATTGTCTTTTGATTGGATTCTAGAACTTTATTAACTATATCCTCTAGGTCTTTTATAGATCTAATTTTTTTCTTTTGAGCTTCAACTATTATATCACCCACATTTAAATAATTAACTGGACTATTTTTGCCAATATTAGTTATAACCAAACCTGTTGTTTGATTTGGAAGTTTTCTTTGTTCAATATCTTCTTTGTTTAATAATCTTGCGATAATTTTTAAAGATTTAATTTCTGAAATTTCTGGTTTTTCAGCTTTCATTTCTTTTTTCTCTTCCTTAAAATCGCTTGATGTTTCTAATCTTCCCAATTTAATTTTTTTTGTAATCTCTTTTTTATTTCTCCAGACTTTAACATTAACTGTTTTACCCACTTCTGTTTGTGCAACAATTTTAGGTAACTCTTTCATTTCATTAATTTTTGTTCCATTAAATTCTAAAATTATATCTCCCGCTTTAATACCAGCTTTGTCTGATGGACTTTTTTCAGCAACACTCGCAACTAATGCACCACGTGGTTCATCTAACTTTTCAATATCAGCAATTTCTTTAGTAACTACTTGAATTCTAACACCAAGCCACCCTCTTTTAGTTTCACCAAATTCTATTAACTGTCCAATAACTTTTTTTGCACTATTGGACGGTATTGAAAAACCTATTCCGATTGATCCACCTTTGCCTAATATGGCAGTATTAATTCCTATTACGTCACCATTTAAGTCAAATAATGGGCCCCCTGAGTTTCCAGAATTAATTGATGCATCAGTTTGAATATAATCTTCATAACGTGAGAGACCTATTGATCTATTTCTTGCTGAAATAATTCCAGATGTAACTGTACCACCTAAACCAAATGGATTTCCAATAGCTATTACCCAATCTCCAATTCTTGCTTTATCAGAATCTCCAAATTGAACTGGGATAAATTTTTTATTTGAATCTATTTGAAGAACAGCAATATCAGATAAAGGATCTGCTCCAATAATTGTAGCTTTATATTCTTTGTCACCACCAACTCTCACCACAATATCTTCTGCATCTTGAATAACATGGTTGTTAGTTATCACAATCCCTTTTTCATCAATTATAAATCCAGAACCTAATGCTGCAGATTTTCTTTTTTGAGGCGTTCCAAATTCTTTGAACATGTCTTCAAATGGAGATCCTGGGGGAAATTGAAATCCTGGAAATGGATTTGTGTTTGTAGTTACAGTTGTTGTTGTTGAAATATTTACAACAGATGGCATTAGTCTTTCTGCTAAGTCAGCAAATGATGCGGGTGCATCTTTCGCAAACACAGGAGTAACAAAAATAACTGTAAAAAATAATATTAATATTTTTTTGATCATATTTATTTTAATTTTTTATATACCAAATAATAATAAATCCTATTACTGCAAAGATCAATCCACCTGTTCTTAGTTGACTATTAGTCACATCATTTAATTTTAATAACATACTTTTCATTTTAGATGGAAATAAGGCATACATAATTCCTTCTAAAAAAAGAAATAGACCGAAAGCTATGATTAGCTCTTTCATGTATTTGATTTATTTTTTTGGTTTAATA
>Ga0209709_10004850_pt1 | contig 10740 bp, 7 predicted proteins | sample ArcticOcean_MG_C_2_FD_187435 | JGI IMG/M metagenome (GOLD analysis project Ga0209709, IMG submission 187435) | Marine microbial communities from western Arctic Ocean - ArcticOcean_MG_CB4_136 (SPAdes) (version 2) | ecosystem: Environmental > Aquatic > Marine > Oceanic | place: Arctic Ocean...
CCCGGGAGGGGGTCCAGAAGGGGGGCTGCTTGGGGGGGAAGGTGGGCCGCTTTTTGCCGAGGGTGGGCCGCCCGGAGGCCCTGGAGGTGGGCCAGAAGGCGAGGCAGGTGGGCCGCTTGGTGGAGTCGGTGGGCCGCTTGGTGGAGTCGGTGGGCCGCTTGGTAGAGTCGGTGGGCCGGAAGGCGGGCCACTTGGCGGGCCGCTAGGGGGCGACGGCGGCAGGGTTTGGATCTCTGATTCTGAAGTTTCTTCTTCGATGAGTTCTTCTTCGACGATTTCTTCTTCAACAACTGCTTCGTATTCGGTCCCCCTACCCTCTTCGCTGATTTCTTCTTGAACTGGTTCTGGAGCGGGCGGCGGCGTTAAGGGGGGCGCGATACCATCCACTCCGTCGAATGCGCTGCCAAACATATTGTCTGCTGCAGCCAAATTGGCTTCATCTCGTGTCTTTTGTGCAGATGTCTTTGGACCGGCCATGTTCTCTCCCCGTCGAGGCCACGGAGTGCGGCTTAAATAGGGGTTGTTGCTCGACGAGTTGCTGCCCGCGTGGTGTAGCGGTTATCATGAGGCGTTGTCGATGCCTCGACCCGGGTTCGATTCCCGGCGCGGGCGCCTAATCAACGGACTGCAACGAGTTTTACCATGGCGGAGTGTTCTTGAATGAGAGGGTTTTGACCGTACAATATGCGCCTATTAACGATCGGAATTTTGCTCGTTTTGCTAAGCCCTTTAGCAAGTGCGTGTGAAACCGAGGTTGCCCGAGCTGCAAATGGGTTCTTCCCCTCTCCAACCGGCATTTCACCAGATAAAGACGAATCTATTCGAGAAACCACTAGAATTGCTGGACTCGGGCAAGAAACTGCCCGCTATATGCTGTGGGAAGTGCTGATGGGCGCGAACTATACTGAAAAAGAAATCGCTAATGAGGTCGACCGAGTTATGGTTGAAGCTGGTTCGAACCCAAATTGGCAATCCTTCGAAACGATCATCGCCTCTGGCGCTAATGGCGCAATCCCGCATGGTGACGGTGAATTTGATGGGGCGGGGCCGAAAGTAGTCGAAATCGGCGACGTTGTCGTGGTAGACCTCGGCGCAAGAGTGAACGACTGGGTAAGTGATGTTACTCGCACATATGTGGTTGGTGGAACTGAAAATGAGACGATTATATCTTCTTATATGGCAGTTTACGATGCTCAAAACTTAACGTTCCCGGTAATAGAAGCGGGCACCCCGGCCTGGTTGCCCGATGATATTGCAAGGACTCATATTGAAGAACAGGGTTATGGAGACTTATTCATTCATAGCGTTGGCCATGGGTTTGGAGTATGTGTACACGAGCCCCCATTGCTTTCGAGCGGCACAGATGATCCTTTGTTTGGCCTTACCTATAATCAACAGCCATTAATGGTATATGATGCAATAACAATCGAGCCGGGAATTTACCATGATGGGTGGTTCGGCATTAGAATCGAGGATGATTTTTTGGTAAATCAAGAGGGCCATGAATTCCTGACTGCGGAAATTCCACGCGATTTGGCTTGGTTTATGATAGTGAAAGAGGATTTTAATCAACAACAAATAAAAGATGTTGAAGATGGCGAAGAGTCGTTTTTACCTTATCCTGTCGGGGTTTTGGAAATGACTCTAATCGTCGCTTTCGTCGCTTTTACCAAGCGGGATGAAGAATGATCATTCATCGTGGTGAGTGGTTACAGTTCCACAAACCTTGCAAAAGACTTCGATGCCATTCAAGCGGGGTGTAACTCCCGTAATGTCAGACTCGGCTCCGCAAATACACTTCACCCGGGTTGGCATATTTACACCCGGGGGGTTTGTCATTGATGAGAGTGACCCATAATATGAATTTCGATACAAGTATAGGCATCGCTTGGAGAGTAGGATTTTACGGGAGTTAAATTAAGTGAAATTAATTCTACCTTAGATAGTATTTCTCTTATTTTTTGTTCAATTTCTATTAAAGTTGATTGGTCTAATATCGCCCATGCTCTGATAATTGATTTGGAATTTGCTTTCAAAAGTGGGATCAAATAGGGTAGGTGCTCAATACTATCATGTGGTAAATTTACCAATAATAGGTCTGCACACTCAGGCCTTTCTTTTGACAATTCACGCGCATCTCGGCACTCGACCCAATGGCCTGCCAAGTTTTGTTTGAGTAATTCAATGGCTCCGGGGTTGAGATCTGCTGCGGTTATGCTATCGCAAAGCCCTGCGCTATTTGCCAAGGGGATCAGGCCGGGGCCAACTCCCGCATAAGGGTCACAAATATCGATTGGTCGACCTAAATTTTCCTTTAAACCGATTGCAACCTGCAGTGTGTTTAGCCGTTCGGTAGCAAGCCGTGGTGAATAATAGGCTTTGCTTGGGTCTACAATAAACTGGTGTCCGTGCTCTCTCACCTTGGTTTGGGTCGAGGTCGAGCCGTCTCTGCTGGCAATTACTTCTAGGGCTCTGACCCTGAACTCCCCTTGAACGCCACCATCGGCGCAAACCACTCGGGCATTTTGGTGCTGATCTAAAATTGCTTGGCCGATGGCTCCTTGAAAAGGAATCAATGTTTCGGGGATTTTTAATATTATTATGTCGCCGATTTGGTCGTGAGACTGTGGCCATAATTTTGGATGTAGGTCGAATAATTGCTTTTCTAGGCGGTCGGTCCAATGCTTTGGGCCCGGTTGAAGCGGGTCTAATTCAATAATCGTAAAAAGTTCAATCTTGTCAGGCGCGTTATCGGTCAAAGGAATTGCCCGCATTGTATCTAAATTATGAATGCCAAAGCCTGAAGCAAGCCACCCTTGGCTTGCTAAATATTGCCTCCAATGGGCGGTTTGCTTGCTCGGCACGCTCAAATGGCGCATGATACTCGCCGATGCCAAGGGAGCAGAGGGTTTGAGCATGACGGCTGGTTTGATTCTTATCGGGTTAGGCCCTGGTGGCATTTCGGGAATGACTCGCGCGGCTATCAAAGCTGCTACTCAAGCGGATATTCGGTTGTATGAGGCCTATACTGCTCTTTGGAGTGAGTCTGACTTAACCCAACTGGAAGCCGAAATCGGAGAGATCACAAAAGTAATGCGCCCTGCGGTCGAAGCGCCCCAAAAAATACTCGATTTGGCAAAAACAAATTCTGTCGCAATTTTGGTGGTCGGAGATCCGCTCCAAGCCACCACTCATGTTGACTTACAATTACAAGCCGAAGAAGGTGGAGTTGATTGCGAAGTAATCCATGGTCTTTCAATTACTGGATTGGTCACCGGTGCAATCGGTTTATCAAATTATAAATTTGGCCGCCAAACCACCTTGACCTACCCTTACGGTGGCTGGATTGCTACGTCGCCCCTAGAGGTTATTTCCCTCAATAGAATCCAAGGGTTACACACCCTTTGCTTACTCGATCTCGACCCTACGGGATCTGGTACTGGCGACCAAAGGCCGATGCAGCCCAAGGATGCTCAAAGCGCTATTATGGCAATGGCAAAAAAATTAGAAGGTTCGATTGGAGTGGGAGAACACAACTCAAACCTCGAGCGTTTAAAATTTGAAGCCTCAATGAATATATGTCGTGAAATAGCCGACTTGGAGGTAATTCTCTGCACCGATATGGGCGGGCCTAATCAATCGATTTTATTCACGAATTTAACCGACCTTCATCTTGGCCCAGAAGGTGGCTTGCATTGTATTGTAATTCCCGCATCTCTAAATGAAGTAGAACAAAAAGCCCTAATCCGTTGGACGAAGGAATGAACAGGGGTGGGCTTGTGGGCCCACTTGCATGGCAGCACCTTCACAAGTAGAATTTCCTGGTAAAAAGCGCCAGCGCATGCGGATGCGGGGCACTAAACAAGCCAACCTCGATACTCAAAAGCGGTTGAGGAAAAACCTTGACACCCTATTGGATAGAGGTGAAGAACTCTTACCGGCAATGACTTGGACTGGAAAATTAAAGTGGGGTCGAACCGACCCTGTTACCAGAACATTAGCAGTTCTAAGAAAGGTTCTTGATAATCGACACAACAGGAAATGGCTTGGAAAAAGAATGATGGCATCGCGCGGCGATGATATCGGCAAGGCGCTAGCGGGGGCTCTCATGGCAGCTCATGATGATGAGATTTCCATCGTTGGAAATTATGCCCACCAGTCATTTGGAACCGCTTCATTCGTTCGCCGAGGAGATGGCAAGCCCGCGTATCAAGCAGGGGTTCAAAATCACCATATGCCTACGCTTCGGATGATTCCTTGGGAGAACCATGCAAGGAGTGGTTACCACTTTTTTTCATGGAGGGGTGGATTTGTCTGCTCGGGGCCTGAGCCAAAAGTCCCCGAGGGGTGGCTCGATGATGTTCTGGCGCGCTCTCGCTTCAAGTTCACAAAAAATGATAATATTTGGGTTACAAGTGGGCTAGATTTCCAAAAGGTGAAAGATGAAGAAATGTGTGGGGAAGGGTATCTTTTACTCAACTTTAACGACGGTAGTAAAGTCGCAATTGATTTTAAAACCATGAGCGCTATCAAAGGGAAAAAATCATTTGTTCATGATTTGGCCCTCTCGATGCTACCCCCAAATCTCTCAACCGTAATGACTCCTGATGCGATATGGGCGCCAGAAGGTTGCTCGCAAAAGGGCGCAAGAGAATCTATCGATCGGGTTCTAGATGCCTGGGTTGGTTTAACTCTGAATGAAGGGTCGCTCGCTCAAAGGGTTAAAATCGCGGTTTTAGCAAACCTAGATGAAGGCTTTGTTGTCGCTGAAAAGTGGTTCGATAACGCCGAAGAAGCGGTGGTTCAACTGAAGGGCTCGATCGCAGAAAAAGAACTTGCTTTAATCCTCTTAAATTCGGCAAAGGGAAGCGGGGTAAGAATTACCCAGCGTGGCGACCTCCATCAAAGAGATGGTGACGCGGTAGAAATTTCTGCCAAGTCCTTGAACGATGTTCTCTCGGCACTATGGTCTGACCACGGACAAGCCGGTTTGGAAGAATATGGATTGGGCCCGGATGAAGCCGAAATCTTGTGGTCAACTCAAATGGATAAAATGCGCCCATTCGGTAAATTTCTACGCGAATTAAGCGATAAAAGATCCAAGGCTTCTGTCGCATCTAAATTCCCATTCAAACGGGGAAGGTTGCCTGGCGCAGTCGGGTACATTCACGACCTAATTCTAACCGCTTTGGTGGATGGAATGGGTACTGCTGAAAAATCGGCCCTATCCATAAAGGGCGACATCGACAAAGAAGCAAGTGCTTGGGCTTGGTTGGTGGCCGCTGGCAGGTCGACGGGACAAGATTGGCAATTCTCTCCAAATGCGCGTGACCGCGGTGGTGTTTGGAGTGCTGCGACAAATAACGCTTGGAAAGAGGCAAAATCTTTGGTCGCAGGCCAAGAACACGATTATTCCGAATCTCTCGAAAAACTAAGAGTGGCCTGTGGTCAAATTGAAACGTTCTAATATGTTGAACGCGTGGAATCGTCATGCAGATTTCCCACCTCGGGCATGTCGTGCTTTACGTCGAAAATTTAAAGAAATCTGTTGAATTTTATTCAGAACTTCTTGGGCTTGACTCATATGGAACTGTTTTCAATGGAAGGGCCGCGGTTCTTACAAGTGGAAGAACCCATCACGAATTATTACTAATCGAAGTCGGCCAAGCCCCTGGTCCATTGAAGGGTCATAGATTAGGGCTCTATCATATCGGGTGGTGCATCGGAAATACCATCGGCCAATTGGTCGAGGCAAAAAATCAGTTGGACCAAGCAGGGGTGGTAATAGATGGGATCACAGATCATACAATAACTAAAAGTATCTACATCAAAGACCCGGATGGTAATGAATTAGAGCTATACGTCGATTGCCCAGAAGTAGATTGGAAAACCGATAAAGGTTGGATAGAGAGCCCAATTAAAGCCCTCAACCTTTAATGAAAGGTCGCTAAACCATACTCCTTCATGTTTCGCATCACAATAAATCACCAAATCTCCTATCTGGATCACAATTGTCTTAGGAGGGGTAATTGATTACTCTTGTTATTGTTTTATTCTTTGGAGTAACCCAATAGTTGGTTGTACTTCAATTTCATAATCCTCATCATCTTCTTCAGAGTCTATCTGTTCGTTTAGATTCATAATAAAGGATGCAGAAATAAACAATATTCCTGCCGCCCATAATAATAATGGAATCAAATCAAGGAATGTATCAAAGTTCATCCAATATGTAAAATAGTTTTGATTTTGGACAATCGCACTTTCCATCTCTTCAGCATCTTCATCTCCAATCATCGATGAGGATTGAATTTCAAATATAGGAACTAAGTCATCCATAAGTGGGTTGGATTTCATATCGTTTCCGGCCCGGGAATCAAGATAGAAGGTGGTGGTAGATTCTCCGGCGATAATCAAACCAGAAAGTGTTTCCGACATAAGTTTGATATCACTGCCTAAATAGATCGGCAATGCGCTGGGTGTCGCATCTAAAAGGGTAAATGTTTTCAATAGATTTGCTTGGATTGAGCGATCGGTTGGCCCGACCGATGCTTCACAAGTATTGACGGGAATCCCTTTCAGCACATCGGTACCGCTACAGCTAATGTCCGCTATTATATAGCCCGAAACATCAACTTTATCGCCCGCTCCGGTGATAAATCCGCCTGTGGCGCCAGATATTTCTTCCGGCGTCAATAACCCTAGTGTCGCATCAAACATCTTGTCATTTCTCCATGACAATTGGCTCGATCCATCTTTTTTGATCAACTCTCCTTTGTCGCAAGATGATTTCTCACCACTACAAATGGTGTAGTTTGTTCCATCGCCATTGTTAATTCCGTTCGAACCGAAATAGGTCTTATTCGATTCTAAAGAGGCCCATCCAACACTCATATTTGTTGAACTTCCAGACGCTAAAAATGCACTCACAGGATCGTGCCAGCCCAGAAGCCAACCATTGATTGATTGGGTTAAATATGGCTGGGCTTCAAAACTTCCAATAAGAAAATCTTCGACAAATTCGTCGAAAATAGATTCTACAAGTAATGAATGTAATGCGGCCGCTGCGTCATTTTCGAGGCCGTAAGCCGAAGCGATTACATCCACGCCCCACTCGCCGTTTCCTGATTGTGTCGCGTCCAAATACCCCGGTGGAGTTTTACCTGATAATTCCCCATAGAGAAATAACATCGCTCCTGATGAAGTTGTTATCCCGAGGGGGCCGTACAATATGTTTGCCGATTGCTCGGGGGTTAGAGAGATTGCAGGTAAGGCGTTGTCGCGCTCCCAGTCTCCACCTTGATTCAAACTATATTGCAAATATCCCCCATTGATTGGGTCTTCATCACCAAAAGAAGTATTGACAAATTGGCCGGCATTAATGGTTCCGTTTCCGCCTAAAAGTGCCATTTGAATAGAGGTTAAAGAAGTCGACCATCCTCCGGCCCATGTTGCAATCGCTGCATACTGGATATTGCTTAGTGTGAAAGTAGACATTGCGGTTGTAGAATCCATTTCCAAGAACTCGCTCAATCCAAACCCTGTTCCTGCGGCGTTTTTGGCCAATAATCCGAGTGGATTACTGCCCCCGTCCCCATTCATCATTAAATCAAGGCAGTCAACATTTGAAAAATCAACATCTAATAAGTTATCCAAACGATCTGCAATATCGTCACTATCAGAGAAGTCAGACCCGCCGCCGTTCGACTGAAATTCCAATCCTATAGCCACATATAATGACCAATCTCGCACCAGGGTTTGAGCATAATTTGGCATCATTGTATCCGCCTCTCCGTCATCGTTTGTATCGGCCATTTCCGTAGCGAGATAGCCATATGCAGTAGCGCGCATAAGAGTTGTTGAATTATTTGTATCCGCTTCAATTGTTGATAATAATGCCTCCGGGGAGCCCATGCTCATGAATGCGGAGGGGCCCAAACCATCGAGTAATGAAATGTTGAATTCTGGATCTAGTGGATGTACGGAGGAGTACAATGCTGAATCTAAACCTCCAATAAAATTAGCTAAAGGTAGTATATTTCCATCAAGGGTATTTGGCAATATTACACTTGCCTCCCCTGCCGCTTCGGCAGCAACTAAAGCGGTATAGCCATACGAGCCAAACCCGGCGCCTCCAACGGTGTTTGTCATCGTAGCGATAAACTTCGATGTTGCTATTCCGGCCTGGGTAGTATTGAGATCTTGATTCATCATTCCGCTTGCAAAGCCGATCTTGGTCGAATCCATGATTCCGTTGAGAGCGACGCCTGTTGCGCCAATAACTTGAGGCCTGAATTGTATATTAAGTTGGGTTAATTCCTCACCACATGAATTATGGCTATTAGGTGAGCACTCAAACGAACTAACAACATTATAGGTTAATTCCCCCTTATCTTTATCGTGCTCTAAGAGGGTTTTCTCTGAAGTTATTTCATAAGTATAGGGGCCTTTTTTCTCATATTTTGGAACCGCTTGGCCTTCTAATACTTCATTCGAGTTTGTTAAATCCCAGGCATAATAATCCCGGGTTGATGTTGAGATGGCCCAGCTTTCCTCGATGGTATTACAATCGCCATCTTCGCCACAAATAGAATCAAGAGGGAATGTGGCAAACTTATCTTCAACCGCGCCTGGAACTGCTCCGGTAAAGACGAGTGGAATTAAAGTGAGGTTGAGAAGCAAGGCTGAAAGGCCAACTCCGATAAGGACCTTGTCGCGAAGCCCCATTTCCATAAACTAATCAGCCTAATTAAGCAATTAAACTTTGAGCCGGACGCGCCCTTAATTTCTTATAAAAGCATAAGGGTGAGTGTAATGCGGTTGACCTCTCGACGCTTGGATACAACCGATTGATAAGGTATCGCCAAACCACCAATGGTATGGCTACTCTCCATTCACACCATGAGAAGCGGTGGATTATCCTTGGGATTATGAGCCTCAGCCTCATTATCGTCATGCTCAACAATGTCACTCTCAACGTAGCATTGCCTAACTTAGCACTTGATTTGAAACTCAAATCAAATAGTGAAATGCAGTGGATTGTAGATGCATATGCACTAATATTCGGTGGAACTCTGTTAGTTATGGGTTATCTTGGAGATCGTTTTGGTCGTAGAAGTGCCTTACAACTAGGCCTGGTAATATTAGCCAGTTCAGCAGGGTGGGCGGCATTTTTTGCTGAAACAGCAAACCAAGTAATCGCGGCTAGAGCGTTGATGGGTTTGGGGGCGGCATTGGTAATGCCCGCTACGCTGTCGATTGTAATTGTTGTATTTCCTAAAGAGGAACGCGGTAAGGCAATTGGAATATGGGCTGCTATGGCGGGGATCGGTGCCCCAATTGGATTGCTTGTTGGGGGCTATGTCATGGAACATTACGATTGGCAAACCGTATTCTTAATCAATATACCAATCATTTTATTGGCACTTATTATTGGAGCAATTTATGTTCCTGAATCGAAAGAAGCAAAAACGACACCATTAGATTGGATCGGTTCAATATTATCAATTTTAACTTTAAGCGCAATTCTCTATGGGATTATAGAAGGTCCAAATTTAGGGTGGAATAGCAACGAAGTAATCGCGGCCTTTGTAATAGGAATTATTTCGCTAATAACCTTCATAAAATGGGAAAAGAAGACGGAATATCCGATTTTACCAATGTCGTTTTTCTCAAATAGAGGATATACTGTGGGGCTTGTGGCTATTGGCCTTGCATTTTTCGTTATGTTTTCATTTATGTTTATGCAGATGCTTCATTTCCAATTGGTCAGAGGATATTCGCCGCTTGAAGCTGCCATTCGTTTCTTCCCATTACCATTTGGCTTAATGCCAGCAGCAGCCAATAGTGACAAATTAGTCGCAAAATTTGGCGTTAATAGGGTTGTAGGAACTGGATTACTATTAGTTACCTTGGCTTTGGCAATTTTCTCACAAGTATCGATGGAAACACCTTACATAATATTGGCAATGATGTTTTGGTTCCTTGGTTTAGGAATGGGATTGACAATGGCACCTTCAACCACAGTTGTCATGGATGCGATACCAGAAGATAAGGCTGGAGTTGGTAGTGCTACTAATGATGCTAGCCGAGAAGTTGGAGGCGCATTAGGAATCGCGATTGGTGGTAGTGCGTTGAATGAATTATATCAAAGAACCATAGTAATTCCAGACGGGCTAGAAGGTTATACGGATATGATCAACAGATCGTTCCCCGAAGCGATAAGATTTGGCCGGGAACTGAAAATGAAAGGAGACCCTGCTGGAGATATTTTGATTGAAAATGCTCGCTTAGCATTCATAGAAGGAATGCAAGCATCATCTCTTATTGCAGGAATTATAGCTTTGACAGCATCAATCTTTGCTTATCGGATGATGCCTAAAAAGGTCATTGTCGCTGAAGTTAAGCAGTTGAAAGAGGAAGAAGAATAACCGCACGAGATGCGTCAACCATTGTAGGTTGTATTAGTCGTCAATAATGTCTAGATAGGATATACTCAAGGGTTAGTCGCAAAAACCTACTTAGACAAATGAAATACACACTTGGGCTTGCTATGGGCCATACACATCTCTACCCTCCCAACCCCCCTTCACGCGTGGGTGTCTGATGGGTGTCGGGTCAAAACTTAAGTTCTGAACACGTGGGAAACCACCTATGGATGAGTTCGCAGAATTGGAAAAGGAACTTCTTGAAACGAAGAATTCATCTGATGCTTCGCTACAAGATGTCCTAAATTTACTCAAA
>Ga0209709_10004851_pt1 | contig 10739 bp, 7 predicted proteins | sample ArcticOcean_MG_C_2_FD_187435 | JGI IMG/M metagenome (GOLD analysis project Ga0209709, IMG submission 187435) | Marine microbial communities from western Arctic Ocean - ArcticOcean_MG_CB4_136 (SPAdes) (version 2) | ecosystem: Environmental > Aquatic > Marine > Oceanic | place: Arctic Ocean...
CACTACTCCTTAACAATAACTAGGAATTACTCTCAAATTTCTGAACCCCTCTGCGCAAAAACAACAAGCCCACTCGATAGGATAATTTGTGCTAGTATCTGTAAAGAGATGGCATCAGTAAAATAGTTATATTAGCCGATCTATACCATTGTTGTTTAGCGGGGTGTTGTGGCACATTTAAATTAAAAAATAATGGGTAAAAAATTAAATTTCATCATCTTAACCTTTTTGGTAGTCATTTGTGCCTACACAGCAAGTCATTACGAAGAATTATCCTCTGCGATAGATTCGGGAGATACTGCGTGGATGTTAGTCGCTAGTGCTTTTGTATTGTTGATGACTCCAGGATTATCATTCTTCTATGGCGGGATGATAAATAAAAAAAACATTATCTCCACAATGCTTCAAAGTTTTATAGCTCTTGGTGTAATCAGTGTTCTTTGGGTAACGGTAGGATTCAGTTTGGCCTTTGGAGATAGCTTTGGAGGTGTTATTGGCAATCCCTTTACCTATTTTGCCTTTAACCATGTAGGCTCCGAACCAAATCCTGCTTTTTCTTCTACTATTCCTTTCTTGCTTTTTGCGCTTTTCCAGTTAAAATTTGCGATTATAACTCCTGCGTTGATTACAGGTAGTTTTGCAGGCCGTGTGCGTTTCAGAAGTTATATCTTTTTTATGGTACTGTTCAGTATCTTTATTTACTGTCCGCTTGCACACATGACTTGGCATCCAGATGGCCTTTTTAGAAATTGGGGTGTCTTAGATTTTGCTGGAGGGACGGTAGTTCATATGTCTGCAGGATTCGCAGCCTTGGCAGGTGCTGTCTTTCTTGGAAGTAGAGAGTTGATTGTTCAACATACCGCGAATGTGCCATATGTAATATTGGGTACTGGATTACTTTGGTTTGGGTGGTTTGGATTCAATGCAGGGTCGGCTTTGGGAGCCAATTCAACTGCAGTAATTGCATTTGCAAATACAAACATCGCTTCTGCAACTGCTATGATAACTTGGATATTCTATGAAAGAATGCTCGGACGCAAAATGTCTGCCGTAGGTGCATGTATTGGTGCAGTAGTTGGACTGGTAGCTATAACACCAGCAGCTGGTTTTGTAAACATAGGTCAGTCTATGTTCATAGGATTTATAGCTTCGATTATTTCTAACTGGGCTATTAATTTAAAAAATAAATCAGGGATTGATGATACATTGGATGTTTTTCCAACTCATGGTATTGGCGGCATTGTGGGAATGTTGCTCACTGCAGTATTTGCTTCTGGAGTTGGGCTAGTCTATGGTGAGACTTCAACATTTCTTTATCATTTACTGGTATTGCTGATCACCACTGTTTTCTGCTTTGGAGGTAGTTATGCTCTCTATATGTTGGTGGATTTGTTGCTGCCCATGAGAGTAAGAAAAGATCAAGAGGAAATGGGCCTGGACTTGAGTCAGCATGGGGAGCAGGTAGAATGAAAACATTAACAGTTCCACAACAAAACCTAAATACCATTGAGCCGCCGTTTAACAAACCGTTAGGCACAATCTAGAACGAACAAACTCCAGTGATAAAAAATCAACTAAAAGAAAAAGAATTCGAAAAACTGATAGCCAATAAGTTCAACGTTTATAACAGCCTGCTCTTAGGCCTTCCTTATCCGAATATCAGTAATATTGGCGTGCTGATTCCTTTATTGCAGAATGCATGCAGACTAGGGCTTGAAGCTGGAAACGATCCACTTGAAATTCTGGATTCATTTTTCAGCACTCATAAAAATATAAAATCGGAACAAGAAAAAATTGACTTTATGTTTCGCGTTATTCAGTATGTTGAGCGACAAATAGTTCTTTATGATAGTGTTGAAGATGCAGCATTTACTCAACTTCAAACACTATTTAGTAATTTGACTCTCAAAGATTACATCCATCTGTTGGAGACTAAAAAAGATGGAGATACGGTAGACAAACTGTCTTCTTATAGCACACGACTTGTATTTACAGCTCACCCCACTCAATTCTACCCTCCATCGGTATTGGATATTATCGCTCAATTAAAATTATTAATTACAAAAAATGATATCAATAAAATAGACCTCACGTTACAACAATTGGGATTAACATCCCTAATAAACCCAACAAAACCTACGCCTTTTATTGAAGCAAAAAACATCATATACTTCCTTCGAAATGTATATTATGACGCCGTAATTGAGCTGTATTCCAATATCAAAAAGAATCTTAAGAACAGCAGTTTTGATAATCCAAACATCATTCAGTTTGGATTTTGGCCGGGTGGAGATCGCGACGGCAATCCCTTTGTAACTTCTGAAGTAACGAATAATGTGGCTGATGAATTGCGCATGAACTTAATGAAATGTTATTACCGAGATGTTAAGATTTTAGAGAAGAAGCTCACCTTCAGGAAAGTAGAAGATACCGTTGCAAAATTGCGAGCCCAGCTTTACGTTACGATGTTCGATCCAACAAAAACGATGCAATTTGAAGAGATCGTAAACCCTCTGTATAGCATAAAAGAGTCCCTCATAAATAATTACAATGGCTTATACCTCGAAGAGCTGGAAAGCCTAATTGATAAAGTCAAAATATTCAAGACACATTTTGCTGCGCTTGACATTAGGCAAAACCATGTTGTACACAAACAAACTATTGAAGAAATCCTTAAAAAGGAAAATCTAATCACAAACAGCCTGGATGAGCTTCATAGGGATGACTTGATTTCGATTCTTCTCCAAAAAGAAATCCGCGTTCATGCTGATCAGTTTGAAGAGGTTATTGTAAAAGACACAATTCGGACAATGGCACAATTGAGCAAAATCCAGAGTAAAAATGGCGAAGAAGGATGTAACAGATATATCATCAGTAATTCTGAAGATATTTTCTCCGTCTTATTTGTCTTCAGCCTACTAAGGTGGTGCTGTTGGGAAAAAGGGGAGATACCGATTGATATAATTCCGTTGTTTGAGTCGATGGAAGGTATGGCCAACTCCGGATTAATTATGAAGGAACTTTTTGACATCCCTGAATACAGAGATCACATAAGTCATCGGCAGAATATTCAAACCGTTATGCTTGGTTTTTCAGACGGCACAAAAGATGGTGGGTATTTGCAAGCAAATTGGTCAATCTTCAAAACAAAAGAAAACTTGTCCGGTGTTTGTGATGAATACAATATCAAGGCAATATTTTTTGATGGCCGGGGTGGCCCCCCTTCGCGAGGTGGCGGTAAGACACATCGTTTCTATGCCTCCCAAAGTAAAATAATTGCCAATCACGCGATACAATTAACCATTCAAGGTCAGACTATTACCAGCACATATGGGACTCGAGAGAAATTTATCTATAATTGTGAGCAGATGCTTACGGCTGGCTTATCCAATAGTTTATTGGAAAAGGAAAACGCCATTTCTAATGAATCAAGGCAAATTATTGAGGAGTTAGCACTTTTAAGTTTTGAAAAATACACAGAGCTTAAAAACCACAAAATGTTTATTCCATACCTGGAGAATAAAAGTACGCTGAAGTATTATAGCAAAGCAAATATTGGTAGCAGGCCATCAAAAAGAGGAAATGAAAAAAAACTAGAATTAAAGGACTTGAGGGCAATTTCTTTTGTCGGTTCATGGAGTCAGTTGAAGCAAAACGTTCCGGGCTATTTCGGAATTGGAACTGCGATACAAGCAATGGTAAATGAAGGCAAACTGGAGGATTTGAAAAAGTGCTTTAAAGAAACCCCTTTCTTTAAAGCACTAATCCTAAACAGCATGATGGCTTTATTCAAATGTAATTTTGAACTAACCGGATATCTTGCCGAAGATGAAGAATACAAAGATTTCTGGAACATCTTATTGGAAGAGTACAAATGTTCAAAAGAAATGACATTACTCATTTCCGAGTACAGCATTCTAATGGAGGAAGAATATATATCCCGAAAATCAATTGAGATAAGAGAAAGTATTGTTTTACCATTGCTGGTTACTCAGCAATACGCTTTGCAGAAAATTGAACAAGATTCTAGCCATATAAAGAATTACCAAAAAATAGTTGAACGATCGTTATACGGAAACATAAATGCAAGCAGAAATTCAGCTTAAATAACGAATCGAATTTGGTAATAATTAAGATTTTAAGAAAACAAAAAACAAAATTCACTCATGACAAATGCTTTTATACGCGGAACAGGTTCTTATGCTCCGAAGAACATTGTTAAAAACGATTTTTTTCAAAACGTCGGTTCTTCAGATAAATGGATCTATGAAAATCTTGGAATCAAAGAGCGTAGAATTTCTGTAGGTGAAACCACCAGCGACCTGGCCTATAAAGCAGGCTTAGCAGCTATTGAGGATGCCGGCATACTTCCTGGAGAAATTGACCTTATTATATTGGCGACCGCAACGGCAGATAGACTGGCTCCTTCTTGTGCGTGTTTCGTACAAGAAAAACTCGCCGCTAAAAATGCTGTCGCCTTCGATATTTCGGCAGTGTGTTCGGGCGCCTTATTTGCCACTGCAACAGGAGTGCAGTTTATAAAATCAGGTATGTATAAGAATGTTCTTGTAATTGGCGCAGACACGTTTTCCAATATTACGGATTGGTCCAGAAGAGATGCAGTATTTTTTGGTGATGGTGCAGGTGCTATTTTGCTTTCAGATACCACAGAAGATAAGGGGTTCCTCGATTTTATATTACACACGGACGGCACGGGAAAGGAACACTTTACCATTCCGGCAGGTGGGTCTGAAACACCTACCACGCAAGAGAGTATTGACAAGGGACAGCATTTTTTTCAAATGAACGGACATGAAGTATACAAAACCGCTATTGAAGTGGTGCCGAAATGTATTTCTGAAATATTGACCAATAACAATCGTACGATCGATGAAATCAAATTCCTCTTACCTCATCAACCAAGTATTAAAATTCTACAAGAAATCGCAAAACGTGTAAACATGCCCTTTGAAAAGGTAAAAACTAACATGGATAGGTACGCTAATACTTCAGGTGGAACAATTCCAATAATTCTAGATGAAACCTTTAAAAATAACGAATTAGAAAAGGGGGATCTATTGTTGTTTGCCGCAGTGGGGGCCGGCTGGACTTGGGGAACGGCGTTGTATAAGTATTAAGTCAATTTTTTATTCTTTTTAAACACATTCAATATGTTTTCTAATTCAACATTCTTAATCACAGGTATAGCCGACAAGCATTCTCTTGCAATGTCTGTAGCAAAAGAAATTATTAGGCAAGGTGGTAAAGTAATCTGCACTGGATTAGGTGTAAGCCCATACCATTTAAATTTATCAGATAAAGCAAAAGCGTTTCTTGAAAAGAACTTTCAAGATTTTAAACAGTCAGTACATGAGGAATTAGGAGATGCCTCTGTAGAAATTCTGGACGTAACTCTTGACGAAAACATAGATTATTTTTCACGCATGCTTTCAGAAAGAAAAATCAAATTGAATGGGTTCCTTCACGCAATTGCTATGGACAAAACCATCCGTCATAAAAAGGTAAAACCTTTATTGGATGTTACGAAAGAAGAGTTTTGCGATACCATGGATGTTTCTGCCTATTCTCTTATTCGGCTTTCTCACTATTTGTTGAAGCATAATGTACTGCAAATAGGAGCTTCGATATGCTCATTGAGTTATATCGCAGCAGCTAAAGTTACTTTCCACCCTTATAGAAATATCAGCATTGCTAAGGCTGCTTTAGAAAGAATTACAATAGAGTTAGCGGATGAACTGGGGAGATCACATAACATCCGCGTCAATGTTGTTCGGTTTTCGCCCTATATGGGAAGCAAAGCAGGCAACGCAACCTTAGAAATTAAAGATGTTGAGACTTCCAACACAATGAGTCCTCTGGGAAATGCCAGACCGATGGATCTTACGTATGAGATCGTTCATTTATTTAGACCAGACCTTAAGATTACAGGAGAAATAAGGCATGTTGATGGGGGCTATCATATTACGGGATAAACGATAAGTTAAACTCACCTGTTGAAATTTGATAAGCTTTTTCAAAGCCCTATCAAACTCGTTCGACCTAAGTCCTCTTAGCTCTAAGAACTGACTGATCACTCACAAAGAAATCAGTCGAGGACCTAAAGGATACAATTTAGATGAAGTAGAATCATGATAACCGTTCTTGCGATATTTTATAACTTCTTGTCTTGAGATCTTCATCGGGAGTTAAATCATTAAGTGAGGTCTCCCAAAGATAGGAGCCAATTTATATTCAAACACTCAAGTCCTGTATCAAAAGTACTTTTTTCATGTTATTTTGCGGAGATTGGTTCAATAATGAATGAAGTTCATTTAGCTGTTGATTATGAAAACCAAAACAATTGAGAGTGTTTCTTCCTTTAATTAACCCCATCAAAATAGTTCCTGGAGGAGTTTATAATATTTAATAATTCAAATTATGCATCATAAGTCTTCAGTTACAAGTTTACTTTTTACTGGCAACATAAAACATTTGTTGAATCCTTGGCACATTTCTGTGGATTTCGAAAGAAAGACCATAACATCTAAAAAACGGAATTGGTTTTTGATAGGTTTCGATGAGGAAATTGTACCATTTAGATATATTAGAAGAATTGAAGTTGACACTCATTTATTTGGGGCTGATATGCTAATCAAAGTTTATGGTTCAGGTAATTTAACTGTTAAATGTATTGGTAAAAATGCAGCGGATTCAATAAAAGAAGCCCTAATTAATTACAATAACAAAACACCAATTAAAGGGATGTTAATCTAAGCTTTCTTATCTGTTTTTTTATCGCGTTGAAATTTGATCAACTTTTCCAATTCCACATCAAAATAGTTCGAACTTTGTCCTCTTAGCTTTACAAAAGTTGTCTTTTATACCTTCTTCAGGGTTGTAATTGATTTTTCGTATATATTTGAACATGAGGATTTTTCAAAAAGCCTGTCTACTTTTATTGTTTGTTGGCTTCACATCACATCCACTTTTAGCCCAGAACCAAATTATACTTGACGGTTTTTTTGAAGATTGGCAGGGTAACCCCACTGTCACTACAATTAATGACGCAACCGGTGATTCTCCTGGAGTTGATATATTGGAAATGAGCGTTACGAACGATGAGGAGCATCTATATATCAGATTAAAACTTGATACATTCATAGATTTAGTTGATGGTACAGAATTAGCAAACATTAAACTCTATTTGGACACAGACAATGATACTTCAACGGGATACCCATCATCAAATATTTTAGGTGCTGAGTACTCTTTTGCATTTCCAGCCAGATTGATGTACAATAATTTGAATTATCCGGAGTATTACACGACATCTCTTTATGAGTTAGGTTGCGTCCCCATGCCTACAATGACTTCTGATGAATTTGAAATAATGGTGGATAGAGAAACTTTTGGTGATACAATTGCTTTCTTCATCAAAGACTCATTTTCAGGTGATATTATCCCAGATCAAGGGGCCACATTTACCTACACCATGCAATCAGATTATTCTTCAACAACCCCGATATCAATTGGAAAAAATTATTTGAGTGATATTAGGGTTCTTGCCTATAATGTTAAACACAATTTACTTGATGCTGGGACGGATGTTCGTTTTGCTAGAATATTAAATGCTGTTGACGCTGATATTATCACTTTTTCAGAATGTAGCGAGGTCTCAGAATCAGAGATGATTAATTATTTTACTGAACACATTGATCACCCTGTTTGGTATACAAACAAGATGAATGATTTGCTGGTAGTTACAAAATTCCCCATACTACAAAGCTGGAGTGTAACTAATAAAGTAGCTGCTTCAATCATAGACCTACCTGATGAAGTTTACAGCACGGATTTTTTGTCGATTTATGCTCATCCACCCTGCTGTGGGAACGATTCAGGCAGACAAGAAGACTTTGATGCCACGATTGAGTTTATTCATGATCTTCAATCACCCGGTGGAGTAGGGGAGATTGCTTTCAACACCCCTTTTACATTTTCTGGGGATATGAACCTTGTAGGATATGCCGAGCAATATCTAACGATATTAAATGGGACTATTTCTAACACAACACAATATGGTGAAGGCGGATTCCCAGATTGGGATGACACCCCCATATATGATGTTATTTGCCGCTTAACTGAGCGGACCTCCTCACATACATGGCGCAAGAACATTACAAACTTAGAGCCGGGTGAATATGCTCCTGGACGCTTAGATTTTATTTTCTATTCTAATAGCGTGATGAATGTGACAAAGTCATACACATTAGCAACTAGAGAGATGAGCCCTGAAGTCTTAATCCAAAACGGTTTAGATGTGGACGATACATATATTTCTTCGGATCATCTCCCAATTGTTTCTGATTTTTCTATTACCACGGAATCTTCGTCTGTACTAGGTTGCTTATATCCGTCCGCGTTGAACTATTCAGAAATCGCTACAACGGATGATGGCTCATGCATTTTTGAGGACAACTACGACTCAGGTTACGTGGATGGTTATACTGACGGTATAGAGGATTGCCCCACTCCATGTCCTGGAGATTTAAATTCGGACGAAGTTGTATCAACCTCGGACCTATTGGAATTCCTAACTTATTTTGGACAGAATTGTGAGTAGGGGGTCACCCAAATCTTTGTTATTCCCAATATTCTATCCCATTATCTTCAGCATATTTTTCAGCATCTTCGTATGAAGGTTTATCAGTTTCGGGAAGATTAGGTTTGCACAATTCACAGATTATCTTGTCAGAAAAACTACCATCCTCTTCTTTTATAATTGTTTTGCAATTATCCCTCTCATCGCATTCAACAGTCGCATCAATATACCATCTCCTTGAATCATACCCATCTTTCAAACCCTCATTATTTCCACTATTAAATACTTCACCAGCACCACCAGTATAGCCCCGAGGAGCAACATAACGACAGCAACAATCACAATATAATGCAGGATTACCCCATTGCTCATCATGACTTTCACAAAAGTAGCCATCATGCCTTTCAATTGTATCCTCTACTCTGTAATCCCGCCCATCATCACCACAGGAAATGCAATGAACAGGCTGAATAATGTAAACATTAGGAATTTTTTGTAATAGACTTTTGCTAACATTCTCTTCATCGAAATAATCAACATAATTATAATTAATAAAATTAATATTCAGAAGGCTCTTAAGTTTGAAAATACAAGGTGGGAATTCATCTAGGTTATTTGAGCCGATATCTAAATGCTGTATATTTTTTAGACTTCCTAAATTTCCAGAAATTTTATCAATTGAATTATTTCCGAGCATTAAGGATTGAAGCTTTTCCAATTTAGATATTTCATCAGGTATTTTTTCTATATTATTCCAACCTAGATACAGGTGTGTTAATTTCTTCAGTTCAAAAATCTCATCAGGAAACTTTTCGAGCTTATTCAATTGAAGATTCAATTTTTCTATGTTTTGTAGCTTCGAGAAACTCTTAGGTAATTTTGTTAAATACCCGTTTGTCAAATTTATTTCTTTTATGCTATTAAGGTCTGTTAAAGAGCTATTTAGCAATAGGCTTAGGTAAATATAATAGCCTGTTGGATTATCTTTAAGTTCCCCTACTGATGTTATTGTACTTTTCATCCAATTATTTAATAATTCTCCAATGCAAGATGGATTACTATATGGTTGATAATCATAGCTCCAACCACCTTCACCATTATAGGAACCTTTTAATAACACCTCAAATATCTTTGGTTCTTCAAGACTAACTGCCAGATCTATCCCCGCGTCAATCTTGTCATAGTCTGGTAGGGATAGAAGTTGTTTTATTTTTTCTATATTATCATTTAAATCTTTATCGTTCATGTCCTTCAAAGCTTTTTAATCGTAGTACTCGAATTCACGTTCTTCTACTGAAGTAGCTACACCGTCTTTAAATTCAATTTGACTAGTCCAGTTCCCTTTATTATCATATTCATATTTATAAGTGTCCGTACTTATCAGAATATAGTCAGGACCATCGAGAAAGTAGCTCCTCTCCTCTACCAAATTACCTTTCTTGTCATAATCACAAAGGGAATAAAAGAGACACCTTGAACCTCCATTGTCGTAACTTTTCCTTTCTACTTGATTCCTATCCTTGTCGTACTTATAAGTGTACTGAAGTCTAATATTCCCATCTGAGGTGTAATAAACACCTTCTACTTGATTCCCATACTTGTCATACTCAAAGGTCCTCTTCTCATAAATATTCCCGTCTGAATTGTAATGAATATTTTCTACTTCATTCCCTTCCTCATCATACTTAAAAGTGTACTTAAATCTAATACTCCCGTCTGAATTGTAATGAATATTTTCTACTTCATTCCCATACTCGTCATACTCAAAGGTCTTCTTCACATCAATACTCCCGTCTGAATTGTAACTAATATTTTCTACTTCATTCACATACTCGTCATACTTAACGGTTTTCTTCACATAATTACTCCCGATTGAATCGTAATGAATATGTTCTGCTTCATTCCCTTCCTCGTCATACTTGTAAGTTCCCCTCAACTGAATACTGCCATCTAATGCGTATTTAATGCCTTCAAATACAATCATTCTCCCTTCCTCGTTATACTCCGCGACAGTCGACTCTAACATTGATTCTTTTTCAACTTTCCCGAACCTATCTATAGCATCATATTTTTTCATTACTACAAGTTTCAAATCGAATATTATGTTTTCCCATATTAATACCTCTGAATTATGTGAATT
>Ga0209709_10004857_pt1 | contig 10732 bp, 10 predicted proteins | sample ArcticOcean_MG_C_2_FD_187435 | JGI IMG/M metagenome (GOLD analysis project Ga0209709, IMG submission 187435) | Marine microbial communities from western Arctic Ocean - ArcticOcean_MG_CB4_136 (SPAdes) (version 2) | ecosystem: Environmental > Aquatic > Marine > Oceanic | place: Arctic Ocean...
TTTCTTTTACGTGTCATTTTTTTTCTTTTTCCTTTTCTCTTTTTTTTTGTCCTTTTTTTTGATTTAGACTTTTTGGATTTTCCCCTAAAAAACCGATTGGCCTCTTTTGAGAGTACATCTTTTTGCGTCCAATTTCCATTAAAATCATTCACTATTTTTCCATCCTTGTATAAACGGATAGTTGGGTAACCATTACAATTGTTATTTAGGTCTATTTGGTCTCTATAATCAGAGTATACCAAAGCTATTACACCATTGACTCCCTTCTTTTTCATAATTTTTACCATTTTCTTCCACACAGGTTTCAAGTTTTGACAATGACCGCACCATGTTGCCACAAATGCAACCATTACCTTACCTTTCTTTGCTAAATTATTAAATGTTTTTACACTTTTATCACTGTTTACGTTAAGGATTTTCATATACACTACATAAATATATTTTATTTTAAAAATACATTTATAATTTTGATTATTTTTTATAATTTATATTTTTATATATATATATTATGAATTTTAATAAACCAAAATTATGTACAGCGACAATCATATTTTTATTTGGATTGTATTTTTGCGCAAATTATTCGCATCAAGATTTAATCGAAAATTTTGAAAATGCACCAAAACCCAACAAAAATATTCCCGAAGATTGTCCCAACTTGTTAGTACAAAAAGGGTCGCAACTTCAGTTATTAAATACCAAGAAAGCTATTGTACCTGGAGTCAACCCTATTATTTTTAAAGATTTAGGTGAATATTTAGAATATGCTAAATGGCAACAAAAAATGAATAGCAAATGTCCAGTTCTTTATTACCAACAAACATTTGATGTTCAAGGTAAACGCGGTTACAGACGTTTAGAAGATCCTTTAATGCCCGGAGGCGGCGTTGTTAGTGAATTATTACATAATAAAGATATTAAGGGAGATTTAGATGACGCAGGTAGAGACAGTCCACCTTATAATGAAAATCAATTTGCTTCTTATGATAACCAAGACCAAAATATTGGTAGAAATACTATTTTAGATGAAAAATTTGTCACTGGTGGTGGATGGAACCCAATGCAATCTGATTGGAAAGGTATAGATAGAAGTGAAGGTAAAGTTTTGGCTTACATGGCAGATAGAAAAGACCAAAAAATTAATGAAAAAAATATGGCATCTAGATTAGACAGAATTGCAACAGAAACGCAACATATTCGACCCATTGCTAGCCGTAAATTTAGTAAAAAAGAGGATAATGTCAACGATTTTAAAATTAAACAAGACAATGCTGCAATTAGAGCTGCGTTAGATGCATAATTTTTTCACAATATATATTAAATGTCTATAACCAATTCAGGGATTGCTTCGAATGTTACTTTGTTAGGTACTAATTTTTTAAAAATTAAAACAAGTTATGTTGACTTAATAACTGGAGATTCTATGATGACAAGTCAAAAAATAAATCATGGATATTGGCATAATATGACAATTGATTTATCTGGTATGAATAATTTTAATGGGGAAAAAAAGTTTGATATATATTACTTGTTCGTTGCTGCGGCGTATGATGGCAGTTTCATCTGGCTTGACAGTGAATTATCAGAATCATGTGCTTTCTGTTTTTGGAAAAAAATATTAACGATTAATGCAAATGAAGTGAAAAGTATTGAATTAAATTCTAGATTAGCTTCTACTAGTGGTTTTGGTGCCATAAGTTCTATACCACATAATCCCGAAAATTTACCATTTGGTCTCTCAAAAAATTACAACAGCGAGTTAATAAACCACACTCGAGTATATATACATATAACAGAACATGATACATTTTTTCCAATACACCAGTACCAAATTACGGGTGGCGCAGGTCAATGGTTTGGTATGTGGCCAAATTCTCACACCACTCCTGTATGGTATAGTGTTACTCATACTAGCGCTGGAAAAATTTTTGGTGATTTTCCTCCTACTAATCTACAAATTTCAAAAACAAATATTAGAGGAAATACAAAAGTTAATATAACTTGGGAAATTGATAATAATGTTGATTCAGAGGGGCGCGCTTATTATATTTCATTACTTTTATTTAAAAATAATATATTTATTAAATATATTACAAAATCTGTACTAGTTTCAAAGTTATCTTATATATGGAATGTACCAAATAATTTAAATGGTAATTTTAAAATAAAAATGGAAGGTGGACATGTTTTTGGTCATACTGGAATAGCTGGAAATGTACCTATTGGAGAATCTGATTCTGTACAAGGAACATTGTTTGATAGTGCCGGAAAAATATACACTAGAAATTTCACCGATAGTGTTACACAATTACCTCTTAAAGAAACGCAAGAATTTACTATTACTATTGATAATATACCTATAAAAATACCTTCAAAAAATATATTAAGGGGTTTTACTACAAAAACAAATACTCATGTATCTTTTAGAATAGAAAACAATTTAAAAAATGTACCAAGAAAAAATTTGTTAAAGGGTTACACCCCTTAATATTATTTTCCAATAACATATTAAATGACATGTTATTGGGATTCAATTAGAGATTCGCTGACTTTGGATGATTATAATATATTAGGTTTTAATCATAAACCTTCTTTACAACAATTTATTAATACATTAAAAACAAAAAATACTTTAGTACAAAATGTATTATGGCAGGGGAATGAATTTAGAAACCAAGAAATAGCAGAACACTTTGAAGCTATTAAAAGTTATAATATAAATGAGGTTCAAAGTGGGCATTTGACATCTGTCTGTGATTCGTTTCTACTTTTACTTTGTGAATTATTAAAAATATCTATAGAACATAAATATTTAAATAATGTTATTTACTATAAAAATAAAAAACATTCTAGGAAAACATTATATTTCAAATCAAACAATGGTCATTTTGAAGTGTACCATTATAAAAAACAGGAAAAACAAAGACAAGAAGTAGAGAGGGTACAACAAAGGGTACAACAGTCACAAAACCAACCTCGTTATATGAATATAAATAATAGTATTATTGGATTAAATTTTTCATTATTTAATAGATAAGTTAAATTTTTACACCATTAAATATTTTTTCAACTTTAGCTACCATATCTCTTTGTTTTATAATTTTTTCAACAGCTTTAAATCTTGCACCATCAGTACTATATTTTTTATCTAAATCTAATAATGAGATGACCGCTTTTGCATCTAAATTTTCAACTTCATATCTTAAATATTCTGAAACATCGTCTTTTAAATCATCTGATACTGATTTTGATATACCAGCTTTATCTTGGTTTATACTTTTATCATCCTTGGATTTATTTATTTTTTTTATTAATTCTATACTCTTTGCTTCCAAATTTTTAAATCCTTCCATTGTTCCAAAACTTTCTCTTTTATAATCAAATTTTTCTTCTTGTTCTTTCATTAAAATACCTAAGTATTGATTATTTGTTTTAAAAACCGTAAATACAAAAAACCAAACCATTCCTATAAAAAATACTATTCCTAAAAATTTTAAAACCGATTCTGTATTTAACTTATTAGTTTCCATTTTATATTACATTCAGAGAAAATATATTATGTTTCTACTTTTATTTTTTTTGATATAACAAATATTGTGATATATTTCTAATACTTGTTTTTGATATTCGTCTTTCTTGTCCATTTTTTGTTTTGTATTTTAAATTATCTAAACATGTTGGATTTTTTTTTAACTGAATTAATAAATTATATAAACTACCATAATGTTCCATTATAGACAAAGACGTAGAATTGCTAATACCTGGTATTTGATTAAGTATAATTTCACCAATATTTTCAGGCGTAACATTATTTTTTTTAACTCTACTGACATATGAACTATAATTTTCCATTTGACTACCACCTTCATAATAGCTTTTTTTCACTTTTTTCTTATTATCACGTATCATTTTATCTGTAAATCGTATTATATATTCAGCTGTTTCCACTAGATCTTTTGTTCTAATTACAGAAAATCCTTTATAATATTGAATACAACCCATAGTGACTAATAATGTTTCTTTTTTAATCTTGGTATATTTACTACTATAAAATCCCAAATCACCTTCTATTAAATAAATTATATTATGATTGTGTAAAGTTTCTTTATCTAATCTATACGCTTGTTCCATATACCTTCCATCTCTTATAGAAGATGCTAAATCCGATAAAGATTTACGTTCAATGATAATATGTTCTTTTACATTACCCTCTCCGTCAATATCATAAATAATTATATCTCCTAAATCTAATCTTTCAACGTGAATCTCTATATTATAACCATAATCACGGTTTAATGCTTTTAACAAAGGTATTAATTTCTTCTCTCTTATATCAATTTTGATTTTCATTTAGATTAAATAAAGGATTTTACTTAAATACTTTATTTAATTATCTCATACTTCTTGATTTTTTTCGGTTTCTTTTTTTTTTAGTTCTTGGACGTTTTCTGGAAGTTTGTCTTTTCTTTTTGGGAGCGCGCGGTGTTTTTGGACGACTTCTTGAACGAGACCTTAATCCTCTTCTTCTTCTATTATTTCTACGTCTAGTTCTTCGAATTGTAGGTGAAATAACTCTGACTATATTCCTCCAAGTGTTTGTAATAGTAGCTAAAGCAGGTCTTAATGACATTATATATTATAATAATATTATTTATTTTTACTCAAAAATATATATTTTTAAAACAGTTTAAAAAAATGACACCATATATGGTTATAAAGAATAATGTCAACTTATTCTTATGATATCAATGAAAAAAATTATACAGGTATAATAATTGGTAATGAGAAAAAAACCAATGATATACCACGTTCTGAGAGCCAAGAAAGTATAGCCGGTCCGTGTTGTCACTTTACGGAAGCTTGTTATTTTGTATGTTCTAATCTAAAAGATAAAATGAGTAGTGATTTGTTAATGGGAACAAAACCTTCTTCTTTACGTATATTACCGGAAGATAATATATGTAAACATGCCTCTATTTTTATGAATGTAACAGATGAAGAAAAAAAAGAAAGTGTATTATCTGACCCAAGATTTGGGATGTTTTCTCTTTTTAAATATCACCTTAAAAAGGGTTACTTAAAAAAGAAGATGAAAAAGGGAAATATATATTGTTTTAATATTTTTTCTCTGTTTTTTGCACTACCTATTTTAATTTTTATTTCACAATGGATTATGTATTTGGGTTTAATGATTCATCAAACAAAAAATTTCAATGGTGATATTTGTCCAAATGTGGCACCTTTTGAACAAAAATGTATTATGACTGGTGTAGCTATTTTATATTTTATAAAGAGTTTCTTTATCTGGGATAGTTTTACAAATAGAACTAAATTACAAAAAATGAATCCAGCATCTAGTTATTCTGTTATTATTGATACTTATCAAGAATTTGGATTTAATCTTCTTGTTTATACTGCTAATTTGTGGATTATTTTCCAGGGTGATAATACATTGGAAATGATCTTAAATTCTCTTGCTATGGAATTTCTTATGAATTTGGATAATGAATTTGAAGAAATGTATTTTAAATTTCTACCTGATTCCGCGATTGATATTTATGATAACATTTTTGTTACCCAAGAAGAAAATGCAAAAATTGTAAAAGAAAAAATGAAAAAATCCTGTTGTTTGAGATTTATTTCATGTATTTCTTATATTCCATTTAAACTTTTAGTACTATTTCTATTTTTATTTCCAGTATTTTGTTTATTTTTAATTTTTTTCGGACCTATTTGTAAATAATTAATTATAAATCTTGGGATTCCTACATCTAATTGTTGGATTCCTAGGAGACAAACAATAATATGTATCTTCTTTATTTACGATTCTACCCATTTTGAAAAACGTTGTCCAACTTTTTATCCATACACTCAAAACTGTTTTTACATGTAGTTCCTTTTCTCCGAAATGTTCACTAATTTCCTTTATTGTTTTACCAGGGGTTTTCTTAATATAATCTTTATAAATATCAAATTTTACTCTATCAATAAAATCTTGATATTCTTTTGTGTTAAAGACATCTACATTCTTTGAGATTTGTGAATTAGGTGAGTTAATAACAACGTTCATGTTTCTTTGTCTTTTATTTTTATATTTATTATTTAAATACTTTAAAATTTCAATTTATTAAAATCACTTAAACAAATAAATATAAATTATATAATATGAATACAATTGATAAATCTATACTCCAGGATGGTGATGTTACTAATGACGGTGAAGAACTAATCTTTAACCCTTATAATCCTAATAATATTGAAATAACTTTAAAACAGGTTAATTCAATATTAAAATCTTATGGTATTCCCGACAAAGTACATAATATTAATCTTTATAAAAGAGCTTTTGTCCATAAATCTTATGTTAAACGACCTGCTATTGAGAATTTAGAAAATGGAATACAAATTGTTAATAAACCGGATGATTGTATTAAATTAAAAACAAAGTCAAATGAACGATTGGAATTTCTTGGGGATGGTGTTTTAGAGTGTATTACCAAATATTATTTATATAGAAGATTTCCAAAGGCAAATGAAGGTTTTATGACAGAAAAAAAAATTGTACTTGTTAAAAATGAAGCTATTGGTAAACTTGCTTATGAAATGGGACTTAATAAGTGGTATATTATTTCAAAAAATGCTGAAGAAAAGAAAACTAGAACAAATTTGAAAAAATTAGGTTGTCTTTTCGAAGCCTTTTTAGGCGCTCTTTTTCTTGATTTTAATAAAATTTCCATTCATGATGAGGATAAATGGTTTGATAATTTTTTTGAGACTGGACCAGGGTTTCAAATTGCACAAATATTTATTGAAAAAATTTATGAAAAACATATTAACTGGACTGATTTGGTGAAAAACGACGATAATTACAAAAATATTTTACAAGTTATTATTCAAAAGGAATTCAAAAAAACACCAACATATATGGAAGTATCACCACAAAACGATGAACAAGGATATCATATGGGTGTTTATTTATGTCTTAATTGTAATTATTATGATATGACGCATGAAGATTCTGTATCTTATAATACATTTAACTGTATCAAAGATATACATAAATATTTAGAAGAAAACGACAAGGCTTTTATATTTTTTGCCGACTCAAAGCATAAAATTAAGAAAAAAGCGGAACAAGCTGCCTGTAAATTAGCTGTTGATAAAATTAAAAATGTTTGATTTTATTTAATTTTATTAAATGATTAAAAAAATTAAAATATAAATTTTTTATAGTTAAAATTTATATAGATGTCGTCATTAGAAGAACTTTTACAAAAAAAACCAAAAACTAATAAAGAATATAAATTAAAAGCAAAAATAAAAAAAAGAGCGGTTAAAGATCATAAGAAAAAAATAGAAGAATTAAAATTACAAAGAAAAGATATCGAATCTTCGGATAAAGATGTTAGTCCTAAATCACCCAAAAGTAAAGAACCTACTATACAAATTAAACAGACTGGTAAAATTGTTGACCTTACCAATAAAGGTTTCGATAGAGAAACCTTTATGAATCAATTTAAAGATTATGGGAAAATTATGTTATCCCCCATTAAAGAAAAAGTTAGACAAATTGAAAAAATATATACTCCTGATACTGTTTTTGAATTTATTAAAAAGCTTCCTGATAAAATACTTTTAATAGACGCTAGAAAAGATAGACAACCTAGGAAAAGAAAAACAAAAGCTAAGGAGGATATAAGAGAAATTGACATACCCGAAGGTATGGTTTCTATTTCAGAATTTAGTGATAGATTACCTCAAAAGGCTCCTTCTGTCAAACTTCCTACTTCTAAATTTTTCTTAAACAATCGTGAAAAATTTGTTAACTATATAAACTCTTTCTACTCCAAATATAAAAAAGAATTAACTGGTAAAGATGATGTTACATGCGAACAAATTGCCGCCTCTAAAAAAGCGGGTGTTTTTAATCTTTTAATGCATCAAAAAATTGTTAGAGATTATATTAATCTTAAAACTCCATATAGAGGTTTATTATTATATCACGGTTTAGGAGCAGGTAAAACATGTGGCTCTGTGGCTATTGCTGAAGGTATAAAGACTAAAAAAAAAGTACTAATCATGGCACCAGCATCATTGATTCCTAATTATAAAGGTGAATTAAAATTTTGTGGTGAACAAATTTATAAACTAAAACAGTATTGGGAATTTATTAAAACTGATGGTAATTCCTTATTAGAAGATAAATTATCTACTATATTATCATTAAATAAAACATTTATTAGAAGACAAAAAGGAGCTTGGTTAGTTGATGTTTCCAAAGAATCAAACTTTAAATCTTTGTCCGGTAATGAAAAACTTTCTTTAAATAAACAAATTGAAAAAATGATGGAACATAAATATCAATTTATTGGTTATAATGGTTATAGAATGGAAAGACTTAGAAAAGATAGTAATGATTTTACCGAAAACCCGTTTTCTAACAAAGTTATTATTGTCGATGAAGCACATAATTTAGTTAGTAGAATTGTTAATAAAATAAACAAACCTGATTCTTTGTCTTATAAACTATATGATTATCTCATGAGTGCCGAAAATTGTAAAATTGTACTACTTACAGGGACTCCGATTATTAATTATCCTAATGAAATTGGTATTTTATTTAATATTTTAAGAGGTTATATAAAAACATTTAAAATTAAACTTACCGTTAAAACTAGGAATACAGTTACACTTAAATCTATTACTGAAATTTTGAAACCATTGAAACTTGTTGATTACATTGAATATAATGCTAATTTAAAAACACTCACTATTACTAGAAACCCTTTTGGGTTTATATCTAACTATAATGATTCTATTTATAAAGGTGTTGAAATGGATGAAGCTGGTAACGTTTCGGATTCAGACTTCATAGAACTCATCAATAAGATTTTATATAAACCTCTCGGTAAAAAAACTGACTATATTACCTTTAATATAAAAAATGATGTTCAAATTGAGAAGTATAAGACTTTGCCTGATAAATTGGATGAATTTAATACACTTTTTACTAATTCCGATAATACTGTTAAAAACCCCGAACTTTTTAAAAAAAGAATACTAGGATTAACTTCCTATTTCAGAAGTGCACAAGAATCTTTGATGCCCTCCTTTAATATTGATAAAAATTTACATATTTTAAAAATAGATATGCATGATTATCAATTGGGTGTTTATCAAGATAAAAGAGATGAAGAAAGAACACAACAAAAAAGAAATGCTAAAAAGGCAAAGAATCCTGGGTTATATGACCAATCTACCTCTACATATCGTATTTTTTCAAGAGCTGCTTGCAACTTTGTCTTTCCAGAAGAAATTAAAAGACCCATGCCCAATAAAAGTACAGCCAAAAAGGATATTGTTAATGAAGATGATATCGATGCTATACCTATCGAAGAAAGAAGAAAAAATATTGATATTGAATTAGACGAAGAAGAATTAAAAGAAGATGTTGAAGCTATTGATGATTCATATAATGGAAGAATTACTTCCGCTTTGAATGAATTAAGAGCTAGACAAGATGAATTTTTACATGTTGACCAATTAGAAAGATATAGTCCGAAGTTTTTAGAATTATATAATAATATTGTTTCTGAAAAAAATAAAGGATTGCATTTAATTTATTCACAATTCAAAACATTAGAAGGTATTGGTATATTTAAATTAGTACTTGAAGCTAATGGTTTTGCTGGATTTAAAATTAAGAAAAAGGCGGGCGGTGTGTATGAATTAGATATACAACCAGGCGATGAAGGTAAACCCATGTTTGCTTCCTACACTGGTGATGAAGATACTGACGAAAAAGAAATATTACGTTGGATCTTTAATAGCGAATGGGATAAAATTCCCGTAAATATTAGACAAAAACTTGAAGAAATTTCTTCTAATAATAATTATGGAGAAATTGTAAAAGTATTTATGATTACTGCTTCTGGTGCGGAAGGTATTACCTTAAAAAACACTAGATTTGTACATATTATGGAACCTTATTGGCATCCTGTTAGAGTTGAACAAGTTATTGGAAGAGCTAGAAGAATTTGTAGTCATGAAGCTTTAGAAGAAGAACATAAAACAGTTGATGTTTACTTATATTTAATGCAATTCTCAGAAGAACAAATAAAATCCGACACTAAACTTAGTATTGAAACTAAAAATAATGATCTTAGTAAATTAGATAATAAAACATATTTTACTACCGATGAATCTTTATGGGAAATATCTTCCATTAAAGAATCTATTAATAGAAATATATTATTTGAAGTCAAAGAATCTAGTATTGATTGTAATATTCACAATAATGCTGAAAATCAAGAAAATCTTAAATGTTTCTCTTTTGGTAAAGCTGACCCCAATTCTTTCTCAATTAATCCAAATTATAATAAAGAATCTAAAGATGATGTTGATAAAATTAATAAAAGACAAGTTATTTGGAAAGCCAAAAAAGGAAAATTTAAAAGTAGAACATATGCTATTAAACAAGTTTTGAACTCGAAAAATAAATGGGAGGTATTGAGAACTAAAGAAAATAATAGATTTGAAGTATATGATTATAACAGTTATAGACAACTTGAAAAAACTGGAACCGGTAAAGTTAATTTTGTTGCTTACTCTGATGGTAAACGCTTTTACGATGACCCTTAATTGTTTACACAATATATTTAAAACTTTTTAAATACATTTATATGACCAATAATTATTTACAATATGAATTCTATAATGATACTTTTATCTC
>Ga0209709_10004858_pt1 | contig 10732 bp, 9 predicted proteins | sample ArcticOcean_MG_C_2_FD_187435 | JGI IMG/M metagenome (GOLD analysis project Ga0209709, IMG submission 187435) | Marine microbial communities from western Arctic Ocean - ArcticOcean_MG_CB4_136 (SPAdes) (version 2) | ecosystem: Environmental > Aquatic > Marine > Oceanic | place: Arctic Ocean...
AAAAAGTCCGGACATGGTCCGCTTTTTCCGGACCATGTCCGGACTTTTGTTTTTTCGGTCCACCTTTTTCGGACTTTTTCCGCGCACAAGGTGGACCAAAGGTGGACTTTGTGGCACACAAAACAGGCGAGATTGTGTATCTCGAATTGAGCGAGATGCAATCTCCCGGGTGTGAACATTCACACCCGGCGCCCGGGTACCCCGGTGTGAATAATTATTGCGAGGTCCGTGAACGGTCCGCTTTTTCCGGACCATGTCCGGACAATGGTTTTTTCGGTCCACCTTTTTCGGACTTTTTCTGCGCAAAAGGCGGACCAAAGGTGGACCGTCCAACGTGGTCGGCCCGTAGCGAAAAGGGTGGCCCGCCTTCCTAATCGGGGCGTAACGGCCAATCAGGCGCGTAACGGTCGGATCTGTGGACCCACGAAAAAAGTCCGGACATGGTCCGCTTTTTCCGGACCATGTCCGGACTTTTGTTTTTTCGGTCCACCTTTTTCGGACTTTTTCCGCGCACAAGGTGGACCAAAGGTGGACTTTGTGGCACACAAAACAGGCGAGATTGTGTATCTCGAATTGAGCGAGATGCAATCTCCCGGGTGTGAACATTCACACCGGCGCCCGGGTACCCCGGTGTGAATAATTATTGCGAGGTCCGTGAACGGTCCGCTTTTTCCGGACCATGTCCGGACGCGTAGGCAAAACAGGAAGCTGAGGGTTGTCGGTTGTCGTGCCGAATCATCGATTTTATTAAATGGTTGTTTTGGTTTGCTGTAAGCTTCCTACTAGACCACGGTAACCGCCCGTACTTAAACCCGCCGCCGACGCCCCCTACCTCAGACTTGTGGCGTGGCGGGGAGCGACCGGGGTGTCCGGGACAGGTCCACTGGTCCACATTTCCAAATCGGGCAACTACAGTAGCGCAGGGACAAGGCCACGTACTGTACCCAGTGCACATGAGTGTCGGCGCCCGGAACCAATGCCCATGTAACCGACCGGTACGTTGGGCCAAAATCACCAAAACTGCCAAAACCGTGCTCGAAGCACGCGCTACCACCAAACGCAAAGGTAAGCCTTTCCCTGCCGTTTCCGTTTCCGCCGACCCCGGGTGCCGACCCCCGGGCGCCGACCCACTGGGCGCCGACCCCCGGGCACCGACCCCCGGGCACCGACCCACTGGGCGCCGACCCCCGGGCACCGACCGCCCGCCGACCGTTGCACAACTGCCAAAACCCAAGCCCACAACGTTCCAACACACGTGCGCACACGCAGTCCTCCTTGCCCAACTGCCAGCGTCTCGCTTTCCGCCACCGCCACGGGCGCCGACCCCCGGGTGCCGACTCCCGGGCACCGACTCCCGGGCACCGACCGCACCCCTGCCACCGCAGACATGACATCCCTCGACTTCTCTGCTGTTCCCATGGAGAGCGACCCCAAGCCGACTCTGAAGAACGAGTCCGCCCAGGACTTGCTCACCTGCGGTGTCTGCCTCGAGGTGCTCGACAACCCCGTCCGCGGGTGCAATGGCAACCACCACTTCTGCGCCCACTGCCTGGAGAAGGTGGTCGCAACCGACCCGAGGCCCAAGACGCTCTGCCCGCAGTGCCGCGAGGACGTGGTCTTCTCCAAGGACCGGGCCGGGAACCAGGTTGTCGGGGTGCCTGCCCCGATGCTCTGTGCTCTCATCGATACCCAGGACTGCGTCTGCACGTACGACTGCGGCGACAGCTTCAAGCTGAAGGAGCTGCGCGAGCACAAGAAGGTGTGCAAAAACGTTCCCGTCGAGTGCCCCTTTGCCGCGCTGGGTTGCAAGCACAAGAGCCCGCGTAGCAAGCTGGACGCCCACATCGAGGCGGCCAAGAACGAGCACCAGATGCTGATCGCCAAGAACTGCTCGGCCACCCACGGCATCATCTCCAAGCAGAACACCAAGTTGGAGCAGGCGGAGCGCCGCCTCCACGGGCTGGCCAAGGAGGTTGCCGACATGCGCCGCGAGTACCGCGCAGGACATGTGGAAGTCGTTCAGCGCTGCAACAATATCGCAGGCGGGCAGTATGTGACCAACGAGCTCCTTTCCCAGATCTGTGGAGTTATGGAGGCGAACGCCAATTCGTTCGCGGAGGCCGTCAACGCCAAGCGCGCGCCGAAGCGCAAGGCCGCCGCCCTCGAGGAGGCTTCCAAGGCCGCCAGGGAGGTTGTGGCCTCCGTCGCGAAGGTCACCAACGGCAAGTACAAGACGCCTCCCGGGCGCAGGCGCCTCATCGACGACGACTTCTCGGGGGACGGGGTCAGCGACGAGGAGCGTGAAGGCGATATTTCCCGCGAGGCCGATCCACCTGGCGCGCCATCCCGCGCCCCGCGCGGCGAGCGAAGCGTCACGCCGACCATGCCAAGCTGGTCGACCTCGCCGAGCTACTCGCCGACCTCGCCGAGCTACTCGCCGACCTCGCCGAGCTACTCGCCGACCTCGCCGAGCTACTCGCCGACCTCGCCGAGCCACTCGCCGTTGTAGGCCCGGGGCGACTGGTCGGCTCCCGGGGCCTGGGCTCTGGTCGGACTCGAATGTTCCGGCGCCTACCACCTTTCACTCGAATAGCACCGGTCATACCTAGACACTGTCCGCTATTAAAGTGAGAGCACCGGGTCGTGTGCCAGCTAGAGTCTGAAGAATGATCTGCGGGGACTGTGAAGGTGCCGAGGATATTGCAAGCGTGATCGAAACGTTCGATGGAAACGTTCACGTACAACCTGTCGGAAAGGTGGCCGGGTGGGAAACGGATGACGTGAAGAGCGACTTCGTAGTAATCTACCAGCGAGGCATTCTAGAAAATACCAATCAAATCGAACGATCCCACAAGGCCATACTGTCATACTACAAGATCAAGTCGGCGAACGCCGTCGCAAACGTCCCATGGAAGAACCTGGCGTGGTCACCGAGGAATACGCACTTCTCCTACGCTTCTAAGAGCAGCTGTGGTTGTCTTAAGACCACGTGCCGCACATGCTTTTCCACCGTGACGTCTGATAACATCAAGGTCGTCGCCGTGCGGGAGTGCACGCGCGTGTGGCGGTTCCAGTGGTATGTGGCGTTTGACGGAGACGACGGGCTGCTGACTCGGGTTCCTCCTTCGGCCGTATCTCGCATCAAGAGCGCTCTCTCTCCTCCTGGGCACTGTACATGCGGAAATTGCAGGCAACCCCTTCTCAGTATGGAGTGCCAGCGCACAATCGCCAAGTCTGCCGAGTTTGACGCAAAGGCAGTGGACATGTTCGGGGAGTACAGGTCCAGGGTAAACTCCATGATCAAGAGTCCAGGTTCCATCTCCGCCGGAAAGCGCAAGCGCCGCGACTGCGACATGCAGGAGGGGACCTGCGCAATTTGCCTAGAGGACAAGTTCGTATGCAAGAAGACTTGCGTGATGAAACGATGTTCCCTGGAGATTTGCTCGGAGTGCCACTCGACAACTCGCGGAATATGTCCTCTCTGCGACCGCGCGAAGCTGTCGGACAGCGTTTTGTTCATGTGCAGGGGGTGTGAGAAACCGGTGTGGCTCAAGGAGTTCGGACACGCTTGTTTCACGTGCGACGAGCCGGGATTGTGCGCCCGCTGCTTCAAAGCGTTCGGCCAATGCGCCCGTTGCGAGTGCAATAACGGCAATGAGACGCAGTGAGGACAGGCGAAATGCAATGCGGGTGCTCGTGGTTTGAGCGCATCTTCTGGGGACCAAAGTACATTGATACTAACGTCTCACAGGTCATTGTAGCGTCGTTTGGGCTCTCGGAGCACGTGGCTTCTGAGAAGGGCACACAGAATGACACTCCATGCCTCTCGAATCTAAAGCAGCACGAACCGGCGAAAGTTGTGATCGTTTACGGCAGTCCAGTGTGCACGGGTGGTGACATAGAGCGTGTGTGACGGAGGGGGTCTTCAAAAAGTATTATGTTTCATACCGGTTGTCTACTACGCAGTGCTGTCCACTGCATAGTTTTCCGCCGGAGGGGCTTTCTGCAAAGACATTGGAGGGGTGTAGTGTGAGATTTAAAACGGGTATTGATTACATTTTCGACTGTTCAAGAAGTTGCGACCCAAACAGTCGGCGCCCGTAAGGTATGCCCATGAAAATGTCGCCATGCCCATAGCAAGTAAAGTCAAAAAGGAAAGAGTTTAAGAACTCAACATAGAAAATGAGCATCAAGTCGATCAAAAGCAAAAAGGAATTGGAGGACATGTGCCAAGCCATTTTCAGCTCCAGAACCCAGTTCAATACTCCCGAGCAGCAGAATGAAATCAGAGAGATGCTGGACAACAACAATTCCCCTCCAGAGACCAAAGTACTCTTTTTTTGTTTTTTGGGAGGTAACAAGCGAAACGGCGCTTGCAAGAACATGACAAAATCTGTGATGCTAGCCGACAACCCCTCCTCGCGGGTGACCTGTCACTTCTTGAAGATTGCCAAAATTATCGATGATATTTCTAATGCATACAACAAGAAATGGCGATCGCTCAAGCGCACACTCGAGGGAGACTACAAGGCGAACTCGATGGGTGGGTATCTGGTCGACGAAACTGCTTCGTTTGTCCCAGAAAAAGACCCCGCACTCGACTTGGCATTGAAGATCGTCAAAGCTAAAAGCTTTGATTACATGGAGAAGGAGAAGAAAGCGAACTTCAAGGCGATCTACCCACTCCTTTGCAACGAGCTGTTCGGTGTTCCGGACTGCCCCTGCGATTTCAACTCATACATCAAGCTGTCGTTAGTGCACGATGCCGTCCTCCAGTGGGCTTACAATGTCGGCCAGTTGTACTCGATTCTTGACGGTGCAGAAAGAGATGGAGAGGACAACGACGTCTTACACAATTTTCGCGAATGCATTCGCTACCACATGGAGGACACATCTGTGCCGCAAGTGTTTAAGGATGTTATCAATGGACACCGCGACGGGCGCCGCGAGTGGAAGTCCAATGCCGAGCGGTACGAAAAGATCTTCTACGCGCAAGCTGCTGTTGCCCGTGAAGCTGCTGGAATATCTTCAGATACGATGGCGTAGTGTGAGAGTAACATTTGCATGAGATGTGGCACGGAGGGCACACGCAGAAAGATTTCAAACAAAAAGACAACGATTTGCTCGACGGCCCACTGTGTTTGACGCTCTCGCGCTAGCGCTTTATCTATTCTTTTTAGAACGAGGGAGGAGGCGGGCTAATGCTGTTCAGTGTTTCTTGCACGTCGTCAAAATGGTAGCCTAAGCTATAGTACATGATTGTTCTCGCGTAAGCGGGAACGTCTGTGACTCCAGAGGTTGGAAACCAAGAAAGCGCTCCCACGAACGCCATCAACCCCAGAAAGCAAAATGCTACCTGTCCAAGCGCACCGCAGAAAAATAACTCCTCGTTGGAAATGTCGCCGACATCTTCCTCGAGGAAGGGGTTGGTAGACGCCATCTTTGTTCAACATCTCCTCGTCACACGCAAGATATGACAAAGCCCGCCGCTATACAACAGGGAATAAGGGCTGGTCACATGCTGACTTCCATAGCGATGTCGACTGCTTCAAGTCCCCCTCCCCTCCCTCCTGGACTGCAGTACGGCAACCAGTTCTACGCGGTTGTTCAGGAACTCCGCACGTTCAACGTCCCACAAACAGGCGCGGAACGACGTTGCTCACTTCTTACGACTGGAACAAACAGCATACGCGCAACCGTAGAGTCAGTCGCATTCTCCTTGGTGGATGCAACTCCATGTGCTCCCTTCCCGTATGCGACCGTGGTGTCGTGCACATACACCTCACAAGAGTCCACAGTGCGAGACTTTGTGAGCTGGGTTTCAACAAACCCGATTCCGTCTGTTGCCGGGACATGCGTTCCCATGCAAGTCGCGCGAACATCAAGGGTGGTCGTGGTGGCGGTACCACTCCCTGCCAGTCCACCCGACCCACCTAGCCCGCCAGGACCACCTCCTCGACCTCTTCCAAGCCCTCCGCCTCCGCCGCCCGGCCCCCCGCCTGGTCCACCGAGTTCTCCAAGTCCTCCGTTGCCTCCGCCGTCGCCCCGACCAACTCCGCCGTCTCCGCCACGCGATCCTCCGGTGCCACCGAGTCCTCCGGCATCGGTCCAGATCGCAAGTCGGAATCTTTGCCACGCCACCTGTGTAAGCGCCTGCTACTCTAAACCCACATGCATACACCACACATAGACACGCTCAGCACGCCGCTTTGCCATGCGCTCCGCAGGTGCAATGGTCATTACATGATGGACAAGACAACCCCGGAGCTGAACAAACATCATCATGCGGGGGCTTTTTCTCGAACTTGTGTTCGTTCGGTAAGACCATAAACTCGAACCCACCACCACTCTTTAGATTTCCTAGCGCGCTTTTCAAGCGACTGGCATTGACCATGTGTGTGTTTGTGCGTGCGCGCAGATGCGGACCGATTTCAAGAGCTCATTCAACTTCCGCCTGGACCGCCTCCTCCTCCTTTGCCTCCCCAGTCCTCCATGACGCTTCTCACCCCAAACAGGGTCATTGCCGCTGGAGGGTTCGATTCATATGAGATGCCAGGGAGCACCTCAAGCCTTGCGGACTGCACGGACAGCGGCGGAACTCCGTGTGTTCCATCAGACAGAGAACACCCGGTACGTTGCTGCCTTAACACCCTTGTTCATACGTTGCTGCAACACTAACCCCCTACATGCGCTTGCCCTGGGCGCAGTGGTTGATGATGGACCTGGGCTCCGAGTACAGCGACATCTACGCCGTGGAGATCGTTTTCATGCCACCCGCCCCTCCGAGCCCTCCGGATGCTCCGCCTCCGCAGCCTCCGCCCCTCCCTTCGAATCCACCTCCACCTCCACCTCCGTCGGCAAAGCCCAATCCACCGCCTCCGAACCCGCCAAGCCCGTCACTCGTGGCCTGCACCTCTTTGGTGGACTCGTGTATCGTACAGCAGATCGACCACACGTCCAATGGAATCTGTGAAGACGGCTATCCCAGTGCAAACCCAAACGTCCTGAACTCCGAGACCGCAATCTGCAACTACGGCCAGGACGACGCGGACTGTGGGTACCGGCCTTGCATCGGAACGTATGGCCGCAGACTGGAATCCACAGAAGGGGGCATGTTCGACGTTGGGCACATTGAAATCTATGTCAGCCGCCAGCTCAGCCTGTTCGGTACGCGGTGCGCAACCGTCAACACCACACTGGTCATAGGACCGAGCGTGCTTCTTCGATGCCTCGAGGGGAAAGACAGCGCGCAGGGGCGGTTTGTCTACATTCGCAGCTTCGATTCCGCCCGCATGCTTCGCATAGACGGAGTCAAGGTCTACAAGAACAGTGGCTCTCGGCGACAGCTCCTCCAGGAACCTGTTGCGGACGAGCCCGAGCCCGAGCCCGATCCCGAGCCCGAGCCCGATCCCGAGCCCGATCCCGAGCCCGAGCCCGATCCCGAGCCCGAGCCCGATCCCGAGCCCGAGCGCGAAGAAGGCACCGGCGAAAAGGCCAAGTCCATCACAGACAAGAACATGAAGCGTCTGTCCGAGAACATGTACAACCTAACAAAGACGGTGTGTTATGTACGCCACACGGACGCCGACGTCGCGCTACAGACGCGCATGGAAGCGGCCATCCTGTGGGCAGAGCTAGACGAGAAGACCAGCAACAAGTCCTGCTTCGACTGTATCTCGAGGGTTAACAGGAGTTGTCACGACTGGTTTGCGCAAGAGTTTGGGCTTCACTCCGACGCCGGTCCCAGGGCAGAGCGGATACGACAGCTCAAACAACGCTTTCAAGAAGATGAGCCGGAGCGACGCCGGAAGCTTGAGGAGGCGCTTGACGGTTCGTGCTGCAGGATCAGCCGCAAGACGGGAAAGAAGGAGTGCAAGAAGGAGTTTTGTGATAGTGTGATCAAACAGCACGCACAGCAACGGATGGGGCACATTCTGAGACGCATGAACGATGCTGGCCATGTTAAGCTGAGCGTCGTGCAGCAGGTTGCGGTGGATGTAGTTTCGCCACACATCCATGTCGATCCCAGATGTCGCAGTGACGGACACGACGGCACTCGCAAGGACTCCAAGATCTCCGACACCGAGTGCATCGCGAGCTCACTGATCAGCCACATCGCCACAAAGCACGGCATTTCCAAGGACAAGATCGACGGAGAGCTCGGCAAGTATGGACTGTCTGTGGCCCAGATGATCGCACAGCCCTTCAAGGTCGCGAGCACGGCTGCCAAGACGTCTGCAAACTTCCGAAGCAACCCCGTATTTGCAGACATGGCCGCCAACCTCAAGGAGAGACAGAGGACCGAGGGGAAACCAGACAGACGGGCCCTGCACGCCCGCCCCCGTGGACGCGCGCTCAAGGATGCGCGCACCGCGGTGGAGGAAACACGCGACACCGTGCAGGCGATTCTCCCGGGCGCGAAGGGTTCAGCACATGGAACCAGGCACGCGAAGAACAGCATGCACTCGTGGTTGAGGAATGTATCAAAGTTTGCCTCCGACGTGCATCGCTCCGCCGAGAAGAGCCGCATGTCTTCATTGATGCCCCAGGTACACCCGTCGGCACAGCCATCTACAATGTCGTCAATCACAGACACAGTGACGGCGGTGGTCGGCTCGGAGGGTTCAGTTGTTAACACGGTGGTTCACTCCGCCAAGTCGCTCGGTGTGATTATGGAACGAGCTGGCGATGTCATGAACAAGATCTCAGAGTCGGAGCAGAAGCGTAAAGAGACTTCCAATGAAGGGCGCAAGCTCAGTGAGTCTGCCATCTCGTCCTTCTACGACCAGGTGGAGGCACGCCTCGCCGCAAAGCTCCAGGCCAACCCCGGAAGACGCATGACCACCAATGAAGTTGGTTTAACGATTCCACAGGAGCACCTGGAGCAGCATGGGTGGATTACTTCTGCGCTGGACTGGCGCAAGACCATCGCAGACACACACACAATCGCTGGAAGGCTCCTGCACCGCCATGACGAAATGCTTGCGCACATAGACCGAACCGGAGCTCTTCCCACCGGAGCACTCCCAGAAAGCCAACGCACCGGGATTCCGCTCCTGGATCTCAACGCGCCTCCTTCTAAAGTTGGCAACATGTTCCGAGAGCTCCATTCGTGGCTCACAAACCGCCACCGCACCGAGCCCGCGCGAAAGGAACACCGCCGGCGCATGGAGGACGCGCGGTCTACCCCACGCCAAGACAGACCGGATGTGCAGCATTCGACGCTGGTTGCTGCACTGGGTGCGTTGGTCGCTGGAACAGACCCAATACACGCGGTCAAGGACAGCCTCGAGACAGGCAACCACCACACGCGATCGCGCATGCGCAAGCTTGCTGACAGCGTCCTTGGAGTCGCTGCTTCGGTGCCTCTGATGACAACGTCAATCAGAAACCAGTACTCCAACTACCCGGCCACGGAAGGAGGAGTCGACTTTTTTAAGGAAGCGGCGAGGTACTTGGTCTACGGTAATGTCATGCCATTCTAACGCGCTCTAACCCGACACCGAGTCTAACAATGTATGTCCCCTGTGTGCAGATTTGTTCCTGTGCTACCTCTATGCGCCCAATACCGAGGTTACCGGAGACTTTGGCGATGGCACCAAGATCACCACGCACCGTACCCAGAAGATGTGTTTTCCTATGGTCCCTTTTGGTCCATCCAAAATTGACAACTTCAGAAACTACTACGAAGTCCAGGAGGTGGACTTCAACGCGCTGGAATTTGAACAGGCATGCAACGCCGAGTCGGTCAAGGCGGTGCTTGGATCTCTTGGGCAAGAGTGGGCAAAGAACAGCATGACGACCGCACCGATGGGCGCAATCCTTCGAGCTGCCGAGGGGATCGATGCCGTGCGAAACCTTGCCCGTTCTGGGGTGGGGAATACGACAGGCATTGAGCGTGGTGCAGCGATTGTCTGCGGACTGTCACAACTGGGTGGTCTGATTTTCTCTGCAACTGCCATTGCCGTGATTGGGCTGCTCTCTATCTGCGCTCCTTTGGGGGGGTTTGTGACAATAATTTGCTACCGCAGCTTCAATCGCAACCGGAGGATTCGGAGAAAGCGAGACGAAGTCATAGACGAGATGTTGATTGAGCACAGAAACAGGGATATGGCAGCGGAAGAGCAGCCTCTTTTTCGACAAATGAACGATTCACCGTAAACACGTGCAACGTCAGTTGATTAATTTTTTGTTACTCAAGCTTTAGCAGCTTTCTGGAACGAGTGTAGCACGACCGCAATAGTCCAGCCCAGGTCCATGCACAAAGCCAGCAAAAGCAGCATACACAAAGCGCGGCACTGGAGGGAGACACGCACACACTTCCGTGTGTTCCAGCGACAACAAAGGCCACCACCAGAAGTGGGATTGCAGAAGTGGAGTGGGCCAAGGAACGATTAATTGTAACATCGTGTAAAGTCTGTTGAATAACAAACGTGTGACTTTTTACTCCCGCATGGGGTAGCCCCAGGTCTTGCGGTGGTGGCAGTTGTGGCAGAGGAGGTCGCACTTGTCCCACTCGGCGTCCAGCACCTCCTTGAAGCCGGGGGCGTCGAGGGCGGCCCGCTTGGCACAGTTGGCCACCAGGCCGGCCACCCCGCCGTCTTTTCCGGCGAGGGTGTCCTTTCCGATGAGCTTGGTGGACTCGTCCCGGTGGTCGCAGTGGAAGGCCCACTCCTCCCCAGGCTTGACGGGGCGCTTGCAGGAATTGCACGCGCAGACCGTGCGCTTCTTG
>Ga0209709_10004860_pt1 | contig 10729 bp, 11 predicted proteins | sample ArcticOcean_MG_C_2_FD_187435 | JGI IMG/M metagenome (GOLD analysis project Ga0209709, IMG submission 187435) | Marine microbial communities from western Arctic Ocean - ArcticOcean_MG_CB4_136 (SPAdes) (version 2) | ecosystem: Environmental > Aquatic > Marine > Oceanic | place: Arctic Ocean...
AAAAAAAAAACTTAAAAATTCAAAGAACTATTTTTATAATCATCAAATGAAATCAATAGAATTTTTTAATGAATGAAACCAGGTATTATTTAATTGATATAGCAAGAGGTTTGGCAGCTTTTACGGTAGTGATATTTCATTACAAAATTTTTTATGGTGTCAGCTCAACTCAACAATATATAAATGAAAATTCGCCTTTCTATAATATATTATATTTTGTTTATGAATTCGGTTGGATGGGGGTACAGTTTTTTTTTACTTTATCCGGTTTTATATTTTATGCACTATATCTTGAAAAAATTAAAAATAAAAAAATATCGAAGTGGCAATTTTTTAAACTACGATTTTCAAGGTTGTATCCATTACATTTATTAACATTTATTTTAATTATATTATTATTTTTCTATCACAAACAGGAAAACTTTCCTGTTATGATAGATGGTGATATTAAACACTTCCTATTAAATATATTTTTAATACAAACGTGGGGGTTTGAAGATTTTCATTCATTTAATGGACCTTCGTGGTCCATATCTATTGAGTTTTTTTTATACATAATATTTTTTAATATTTTTTTTAAAATAAAAAAACATGACTACAAAGTAACTTTATTTTCTATACTAACTGGAATTTTTATTTTCTTTATAAATAAATATATTGGTTATGGTTTATATTGCTTTTTTTTTGGTGGTTTGGCTTTCTTAATTTATAAAAATTTAATATCAAACAATTTTAGTTTGTACATAAATTGTTTGATTAATTTTATAATGTTAATTTTTATAATATTGATTTTATCCTACATTAATAACCCAATATTAATAAAAATTTTTGTCTTCTCTTTTTTGTTTCCTATGTTGATAATAAATTTAATGTTAATACAAAATATATTTAATAAAGCCGGTCGTTTATTAAGTATAATTGGTGACGTTAGTTACTCTGTGTATCTTTTACATTTTGTCTTACAGATATGTATAAAAACTTTTTTATTAAATCAAAATATCAAAGTCAATTTCGATAAACCAATTTTTTTTATTTTATATTTAACTACACTTTTTATATTAGCATTAATTTCCTTTAATTTTTTTGAAAAACCAATCCAAAAATTTTTAAGGAGATGATTTTTATTTTATATAAAGCAACGGAGATCATAATGTATGATAAGGCTATAACTATGATAATATAATTAAGTTTATGAAATTGAATAAAATAAAGCCAAAATTCATTGATAAGGGCAATCCTAGAATTGGACTGATAACACTTGGAAGTGATTTTAGAATTGAAAAAGATTTTAATAATTTGATTTATGGAAAAAATATAGATCTTTTTGTTAATAGAATTCATTGTTACAATCCATTGACCAATGAAACATTGGCAAAAATGGCTGAAGATATTACAAGTGTTACTAAAGAGATTCTGCCTGGTGAAAAACTTGATTGTGTTGCCTATGGCTGCACATCTGGGACAGTAGCTGTTGGTTACAATTCAATTAAAGAAAAAATCAATAAAGTAAAACCAGAGGCTAAAGTAACAACACCAATTACCTCTGCTGTTAAAGCTTTAAAAAAAATGAATATCAAAAATATATCCATATTTACTCCTTACACTGAATCAATTAATCATTCGGTCATAGAATATTTTAAGGATTCAGGAATTAATGTAAAAGCATTACATTATCTTGATATAGCCTCTGATATTGATATTGGAAAAGTAGACAGCAATTATTTATTTGAAGTTTTATCTAACTTAGACTTAAATGATTCAGAAGCTTTATTTATTTCATGTACAGCATTACCAGCGCTAGATTTAATTGAAAAATTAGAAAAAAAATTAAACAAAATTGTTTTATCCAGCAATCAAACATTAATTTGGGAAACATTAAATTTAATTGGAAACAAAAAGTCAGTTTTAGGGTTTGGAAAAATCTTTAAAGTTAATTAAAAATATTGTTTAAAAGTTTCATTAATTGATAAGACGCCAAAATCATTTAATCCACCGATTATTAATTGAAGTGCTACTATCAAAATAAATCCTAAACCTATATAGGCTATCCATAAATGTTTTTGAATGTAATTTGCTAAATACGTAGCTAAAGCACCAGTCAATACAACGGATAAAATCAGTCCAAATATCATAAAACCAAAATAACCTTTTGCAGCCCCAACTACACCAATTACATTATCAAAACTTATTGTAATATCTGCAAACAACACTTTGTAAACACTCCGTACATAAGAAGGTTCTTTGGATTTTTTTGTTGGAGATTTAATCTTATTTTTCATCTCAACTAAATCTTTGCGCAAATCATTTACAATCCAAATTAAAAGAAATCCACCCAATATTTTTATATAATAAAATTCAAACAAGTAAGTAGCAAAAAGTGCAAAAATAATTTTAAAAACCAAAGCTCCAGCAACACCCCATAGGATTATTTGTTTTCTATTCTTTGGAACAAAGTTGGCGGCTATTAGACCTATTATAATTGCATTATCTGCCGCTAGAATTATGTCTATAAATATAATTTGGGTTAAAATTATGAATTCTTCTATCAAGATACTTTTATAATATTAAATAATTATAATAATTCAATGATTTAATATTTTGATTTTTTTGTTCCCTCAATAATTTCTTTTAAATCATCGTATTCTTCACAGTTGCAATTTTTAAGAACATTTAGTCTTTCCTTTGCTAGATCTATTCTTTTAGTTACAACATAAAGTTCTCCAAGATATTCATTTATTCCTTTATGATTAGGTTCAATTTTTAACCCAAGTAAATAATATTCTTCTCCTTTTTTATAATCTCCAAGCTTTCTAGTAGTAAAACCTAAGTAATTGAGTGTATTTGCCTGTGAAGGTTTTTCTTTATTAGACTTTAAAAGAAACTTTTGAGCTTTTGCATATTTTTTTTGTGCTTTTTCGGTTTTACCCTTTTTTTCATCTTTTTTTGCAGATTTAATTAAATTTTTTGCTTTTGCATAACTTGATGATCCATCAGAAGAACCACTAGTTGTTCCTGCTGAGAATGAATTACCAGTAAGAACTACAATTATTAGGAAGGTGTAAATAAGTTTTTTCATATTTTAATTAAATTTTTTCATTTTGTTTAAGGGCTTTAATATTAAATTATTACTAACTAAATTCTTTTTAATTATTTTTGCAGTTGCTAGAGAGCTCTTGTTATCACCATGTATACAAATTGAGTCAATCTCACAAGGTATCTGTTTACCACTGAGACAATTTATTGCCTGATTTCTAACCATATTTAATACATGCTCCTTTGAATGCTCAGGATTGGTAATTAAAGCATGCGGTTTTTTTCTAGAAACTAAATTTCCGTCATCTTCATAATTTCTATCAGCAAATATTTCACAGGCTATTTTCATATTATATTTCTTAGCAGCAATTTCCATTTGTGAACCTGTTGGTATAAGGTAAATAATATCTTTATTTATTTCTTTAATAGCAATTGCTAGTGTTGTAGCTAACTCTAAATCTTCACAGGCCATATTATTAAGTGCTCCATGTGGTTTAATATGGGTTATATTTTCATTATATTTTTGAGCAATTTTTTGTAATACTTCATATTGTGCAAAAATTAGTTTTTTTATTTCTATAGAATTTAAATTTATTCTTTTTCTCCCAAAATTTTCAGGATCATTAAAAGAAGGATGAGCGCCCATACTAACTCCACTTTTTTTTGAAAGTTGAATAACCGTATCCATAGTTTGTTCATCTCCTGCATGATAGCCACAGGCAATGTTGGCAGAATTTACAACATTGAGTAATTCTGGATCATTCTCAATAGAATGAAACTTAGATTTTTCTCCTAAATCACAATTGATATTAATTTCCATACTCTTTAGTCTGGAGTATAACAAGATATGATTAAAAATATATCTAATCTTGGTGATGCAGCTGTATATTGTGATTTTGGTTCTGAAGTTAATGAGTCAACAAATGCCAAAGTAACAGATCACTTTAATCATTTATCGAAATTAATTAAGGACAAAAAGATTGAGGGGATAACTAACTTAACACCCTCTTATAACAAATTAATTATTAGTTTTGATTTAACCATAACAAATTATAAAAAAATCAAAAATTTTATAGAAGGTTTAATTATTCACAGAGAAATCAAAAATAATAATAAAAATATTAAAATCCCAGTTTGTTGTGATGATGAGTATGGATTAGATTTTTCTAGATTAACAGAAAAACTGAATATAACTAAAGATAAAATATTAGAGTTATATTTCAGCAAAGAATATTTTTGCTACATGACAGGTTTTATTGCTGGAATGCCTTTTTTAGGAGACCTAAATAAAAATATTAGATGTGACCGGCTTGAAACGCCAAGAGTTAAAATGCCAAAAGGATCTGTTGGCATAACGGAACAATTTGCAAATATCTATACTTTTGAAAGTCCGGGTGGTTGGAATATTATTGGTAATACGCCAAAGAAAATTTTTGATGACAAAAATTTAGATCGTCCAGCACTGGTTAATCCAGGGGATAGAGTAAGCTTTTATCAAATAACAAAAGAAGAATATTTAAATTGGAATGAATAAAACTTACTTTGAAATTTTAAGAGCAGGCGTTAACACTACTATTCAAGATAAAGGTAGGAATCACTTATATCATGTAGGTATCACTGTAAGTGGTGCAATTGACCAAAGAAATTACACATTATCTAATAAGTTAGTTGAAAATCAATTAAATGAAGCTGTAGTTGAGTTTGCATACCAAGGTCCACTTTTAAAGTTAAAAAATGGAAAAATAAATTTTGCAATAAGTGGAGATATATTTTTTCAAATTATTAGAAAAAACTTTGAGGTAGAAGATGGTGATTGTTATAAAAGTTATATTTTAGCTGATGGAGATCAAATAGATATAATTTCAACAAAAGATTACGCCTATGGATATTTGGCAGTCAATGGTGGTTTTGATTTAAAAAAAACTTGGGGAAGTTATTCTATAAATACTAAAGCAAATATTGGACCAAATAATGGAAAAAAATATTCTTTAAATGATAAAATTTTTATAAAAAAATCAGATACTAAGAACTTAAGTAAAAAATATATAAATTATAATTATTTTTCTGATAATATCATTCGTATTATCAAAGGTACTAATTTTGACTATTTTTCAAAGAATGCAATAGATAAATTTTTTAATGAAGATTTTTTAATCACAAACCTTGTTGATAGGATGGGTGTAAGATTAAGGGGTCCTAAATTAAAAAACATAGTAAGCACTAATATCAAATCTGAAGGTCTAGTGAGGGGGGTTATTCAAGTACCAGCTGATGGTAATCCAATAATAATGTTGTCTGATCACGGAACAGTAGGAGGATATCCAAAGATTGGCGTGGTTATTGCTGCCGACCTTGATTTAATTGGACAATTATTGCCTGGAACTAAAATAAAATTCAAAGAAGTAAGCCTTGAAGAAGCTCAAAATATATTTAAAGCATACACAGAAGATACAAATAAATATTTAAATGAATGTAATTAGAAATATTCCTGGACCTATATTAGTTTTTATGGGCGCCTGCAGTTTAAGTTTTGGAGGTTTAATTGTTAAATCTTTTGAAGGATCTACTTTATGGCAAATATTATTTTGGAGATCTCTTTTTTTTTCACTTACAGTTTTAACTTTTTTAATAATTACATATAAAAAAAAATTATTAAATTCATTTTATAATTTAGGTTTACCAGGTTTCTTTGGTGGAATTGTTCTGTCCATAGGTTTTTGTGGCTATGTCTTTGCGATGTACAATACAACAGTGGCAAACACTAATTTTATAATTTCTACACAAATATTGTTTTTAGCATTTTTTGGTTATTTATTTTTAAAAGAAAAAATTACACCTCTTACTTTGGTTTCTATTATCATGGCAATTACAGGTGTATTGTTGATGGTTGGAAATTCCCTATCCGCAGGTGAGACATTTGGAAATTTAGCAGCATTTAGTATGCCAATTACATTTGCTATTTTAATCATAATTGTAAGAAAATTCCCTAATGTCGATATGGTACCAGCACAATTTATAGCTGGGCTTAGTACATGTTTGATTGGATTTTTATTATCAGAAAAACTTATGATTTCATCTCATGATATTTTTTTGGGTTTTATAGCAGGATTTTTCCAGGTTGGTTTTGGTTTTATATTTATTACAATTGGTGCACGTAGTACACCATCTGCTTTGGTTGGAATAATAATGCTATCAGAATCTGTACTTGGGCCAATGTGGGCATTTTTATTTGTTGGAGAAAGACCACCATTATTTACTTTAATTGGGGGAGGGATTATTCTTTTTGCTGTATTATTACAGTTCTATGCTTTACTCTTTTCTAGCAAAAAAAAAGTGGTCGAGTAAATATTAGTTAATAAGTTCATTATTTTTAAAATATAGATCTTGTTTGTAATATTTAATTTTTTCATATCCAAAATGTATATTGAGCATTATTCTTGATTGCTCTTTAAGCTCATCAGCCTTGTGATAACCAAAACCATCGGTGAAGAAAAAAGTACCTGCGTCGCCAGTATATTTTTTTATTACAGGATAATTATCAGTTGCCTCTTGATCGCTAATTGGTCTCATCAACATATGTTCAAATTTTCTATATCTATGACTTTTTTTAATAAAACGATGAGGTCCATTAAGATCATTCACATCAGTGAGATATATATACAATTTACAAAATTTACTAAAATCATTATCAAAGTGATATAATTGTGCGTTATGAATTTTTTCCATCACCGAGGGATTTGATTTCCTAGGGCTCGAAATCAAGCAAGAAACACCAACACTAAAATCTTTTTTATCTAAAAAATTTTGTGCAATATTAACAAAAGTCTTTGAAAGAATTAATTCTCTAATTACTTTAGATTTTCTTAAGTCAATTGGAATCATCACCCTGCCTTGGCCCGTGTCATTATCTGCAAGCCTTTTCAAATACTTTTCTTTAGATTCCTCAGGTCTTCTATTTGAATCTTCTGTGTCACCCTTTTTCCATAAAACAGCATCTTCATTATTTTGCTCAAATATCTCATCTAAAATTTTACTTAATATATCTTTTTGAATTAAATACTCTGAAGAACAACCATCATTTTCAAGGCTTTTAATCACTTCTTCAGCTTTAAAATTTTCTGATTTAATTAAGTCTTTATCCTGCGACTCTATGATTTTTAAATTGTGTAGTTGAACTGATTTTCTTAATTTAGGAAATAAATAGTAGGTATTAATAATAAATATTTTCAGTAAAGAGGTTATACCATTTGATTTAACAGTTTTTAGAATTGTAACAACTTTTTTTGTGTGCCTAAAAGCATCAAGAATAACTCTAATAATAAAAGCTAAGTATTTTTTAATTCTCATTTTAAATATTTTTAATTATAATGTAAATGTTTATTATATTATTTATTAGATGTCTATTGAGGTATCATTCAATCAAATAAAATGAATATAGGTAGCAAAATATGACTTTTTCTTTAATCAGTCAGTTATACTAATCACTTGATCTCTTCTCCATAAATTATTATATTATTCTTATAGTTCAGATTAATTATTGAACTAAAGACGAAGACGGGAGACGTGTTGAAATGCAAATTAGATATGCATAATAAACAGGCCGAAGGAGCAACCACCCAGGAATCTCTCAGGCAAAAGGACCGTAGCATATTAACTCTGGAAAGAGATTAAATTCTCGCCGAAGGAGCAAAACTCTCAGGCAAACATACAGATGGGTATTAAGAGTTAATATGGAAAATAAAATAACAGCACTCAATTCATTACACAAAAAATATGGAGCAAAATTTGTTTCATTTGCGAGCTATGAAATGCCTATTCAGTACTCAAAGGGAATTATTCAAGAACACAAGAGCACCAGAGAGAATGCGGGTATCTTTGATGTATCCCATATGGGGCAGCTATCTATAAAAGGTGATAATTTATTGGCTGAAGACCTTGAAAAAATTTTTCCAGTAGAGTTAAAAAACTGTAAACTTAACCAGTCAAAATACAGCTTTCTAATGAACGATGAGGCAGGCATTCATGATGATTTAATTATTACTAAAGTAGTTGGTGGATTTAATATTGTATTAAATGCAGCCTGTAAATACTCAGACTTTAAACTTTTGAAAAAATTACTAGGTGACAAATATGAAATGAATTTAAGTGAAGAGCTGTCCCTCATAGCTATTCAAGGTCCTAAAGCAGTAAAGATATTAGAAAAAATAATTCATGGCGTTTCTGAATTAAAGTTTATGAATGGTAGTAGTTTTAATTATTTTAATGAAAGTATCTACATTACTAGATCAGGTTATACGGGTGAAGATGGTTTTGAAATATCAATAAAAGATAAAGATGCAGAGGTATTTACAGAAAAACTTATTAATGAAGGGGCAAATTTAATTGGACTAGGAGCAAGAGATACTTTGAGGTTAGAAGCAGGACTTTGTTTGTATGGACATGATATGAATATTAACAAAAGCCCCATAGAAGCAAGTTTAAAATGGGCAATATCCAAAAATAGAATTATTTCTGGAGGCTTCATAGGTTTTGAAAAAATTAAATCTCAAATAGAAAATGGTGTAAGCAAAGTAAGAGTTGGCATTAAACCTGAAGGAAGAATTATAGCAAGAGAAAATACGATGATATTTAGTGAAGAAAATAAAAATATTGGTGAAATTACAAGTGGAACTTTTGGACCAAGTATTCAAGTGCCAATAGCCATGGGATATGTAGAAAGTTCATTTTCTAAAATAGATACAAAAATATTTTTAGAAGTAAGAGGAAAAAAATATCCGGCAAGTATAAGTAATTTGCCATTTTATAAAAAAAGTTATGTGAAAGGAGCAAACAAATGAGTGAATTAAAGTTTTCTAAAGAACATGAATGGATTAAATTAGATGGGGATATAGCAACTATAGGAATTACACAACATGCAACAGAAATGTTGGGAGATATTGTTTTTGTAGATTTGCCAGAGATAGGATTATCTGTTGCTAAAGATGGCAATGCTGGAGTTGTAGAGTCCACAAAAGCTGCAAGTGATATTTACACACCTGTATCGGGAGAAATTATTGAAAATAACCAATCGATTGTTGACGATCCTGCAAAAATTAATGCTGATCCAGAGAATGAAGCTTGGTTTTTTAAACTAAAAATTACTAATAAATCTGAAATGGATTTATTAATGAATAAGGAAGAATATGAAAAATTTTCAAAAGAAAGTGGTAATTAAATGCTTAAAAATGCTCAAAAAGATTTTATACAAAGACACATAGGTCCATCTGAGGCAGAACAAGATATTATGCTTAAAGAACTGGGTTATAAAAGTTTAAATGAGTTAATTAAAGATACAGTGCCAGAAAAAATTCTTCTCAAAGACGATCTAGATATTGGTGATCCACACTCTGAATATAAGGCTCTTAGAAAATTAAAAAATATTGCAAAAAAAAATGAAGTTTATTCAAGCTTTATAGGAATGGGTTATTATGGAACTTATACTCCATACGTAATACTTAGGAACATATTAGAAAATCCAGGGTGGTATACTTCTTACACTCCATACCAACCCGAAGTGGCACAAGGTAGACTTGAAATGTTACTCAACTTTCAACAAATGATTATAGATTTTACAGGTATGGATATTGCTAATGCATCGCTTCTAGATGAAGGAACAGCAGCAGCAGAGGCTATGGGTTTAAGTTATAGAATATCTAAATCTGAGAATAAAAAAGTTTTTGTTTCAAAAAATTGTCACCCCCAAACTATTGATGTTATCAGAACAAGAGCAGAACCATTAGGTTTAAAAATAATAGTTGGAGATGAAGATAAAGATATTAAAGAAGATATTATATGTGGGATTATTCAATATCCAGGCACGTTAGGAGATATCAAGGATCCTAGTGAAGCTATAAGCAAAATACACAAACATAATGGAAAAGCTGTTTTAGTGTGTGATTTACTAGCTCTTGCTAAGTTAAAGACACCATCCGAATTAGGTGCTGATATTGCAGTAGGTAGTTCGCAACGTTTTGGAATCCCAATGGGTTATGGAGGTCCACATGCAGCATTTTTTGCAACTAAAGACGAATATAAAAGGTCAATGCCAGGAAGAATAGTTGGAGTGTCAGTAGATCGGCATGGTAAAAAAGCTTATAGACTTGCTCTTCAAACAAGAGAGCAACATATAAGAAGAGATAAAGCCACAAGTAATATATGTACAGCACAAGCATTATTGGCAATAGTCTCTGCTGCATATGCTGTCTATCATGGGCCTCAGGGCATTAAAAAAATTGCTGAAAGTGTTTCTCAACTAACTAAAAATTTTGCAGATAAATTAAAACAATCTGGCTATGAACTCTATTCAGATCATTTTTTTGATACCATAACAATTAAAACATTAGATAAAACTGATAAGATTTATAAAAATGCATTAGATCAACATGTTAATATTAGAAAAGTAAATTCTGAAATGTTAGCTGTTTCTTTTGATGAGAGAAAAAACATCTATAGAGCAAATCAATTGTTAAAAATCTTTAATTGCTCAGAAACTATAAAAGAAAACATGAGTGAGAATTTATCTAATATACCTGAAAATCTTTTAAGAACCTCAAGTTATTTAGATCATCCTGTTTTTAACAATTACCATTCTGAAACAGAAATGCTTAGATATTTAAAAAAATTAGAAGACTCAGATATTGCCTTAAATAAATCTATG
>Ga0209709_10004865_pt1 | contig 10719 bp, 7 predicted proteins | sample ArcticOcean_MG_C_2_FD_187435 | JGI IMG/M metagenome (GOLD analysis project Ga0209709, IMG submission 187435) | Marine microbial communities from western Arctic Ocean - ArcticOcean_MG_CB4_136 (SPAdes) (version 2) | ecosystem: Environmental > Aquatic > Marine > Oceanic | place: Arctic Ocean...
TAGTGGAACCCCACGGTGTGTGGAACGACTTGCCGACGCATCGGCAAGTCGTTCAGGGATGTTAAATGTCGTTCTTGGGTTTGTCCGTGCGTGCGCACCTCTGATGCGGCGGTGGCCGTCTCTGTTGATCAGAGGGCGTGCGCAACTTGTGTTTGATTTGTACCGTTGTCATGCACATGTCCACGTGTCGTCCAAAACGTGTGCATATGTATACCCAATAGACATTGTCATGTGGTTGTCAGGTGGTTGTACCACTTCGGAACCACTTCCGGAGGGTCGACCCCCCCCCTTTGCATGTGTCTATGGATATGCATTGTCGAGATTTGTCCAGATTTGTCCAAATGTCTATCCGGGATTTGACATGTATAAGGGGGGGGTCGACCCTCCGGAAGTGGTTCCGAAGTGGTACAACCACCTGACAACCACATGACAATGTCTATTGGGTATACACCACAAAACTGAAAAATCCTGGGGGCCGACACCTGCCCACCACCAGCCTCTACCCTTGCAGCCACTGAAGAAGTATAGAACGACACAAGAGATTGATAGACACGAGAACGACATGTCATCGTCATTGAAGCGTCCTTTGCCAACAGTCAGCAGCGACGACGACGACGAAGCTTCCCCAACGCCTGATGAGATGAAGCGTTTGATGTCACGGCGCCGCACAGGCGTCGTTTCCTCTGTTCGGTCCGTCGCAGTCCCAGTGCCGAACCGCCGGATCCTTTCCCGTGGGGCGAATCCCCTCATTGTTCCTGAAACGGAAGCCGAAGCAGAAGCTATGCTTGTGACACTGAGGGACATTTACGATGCGAGTTCAGACGACACCACCTGGAACAAAATGACACCGAAGCCGTTTCATGTGCACTTCGGGACTGATGTCTCATCGGCGGACCCGGGCGGCGACAGAAAGCTGTCCCATCAACGCGAGATCGTGTCGGCAATTTTGAAGCTTTGCAAGAAACGCTTTGGAGAGTCCGGCAGTCAGCTGGTGTTGTTACTTGAGGACCTATCCAATGAGACGAGTGCGTTGATTGTCGAGTTCCTGCATCCGAAACACTCGCCGAGCTGGATGGAGGGATGTGGCGCTGGCGAGTTAATCGACAAGGGGCTTAACATTGGAAAGACGTACGACAGACAGGAGGTGAACATGGTTGGTGCTGTTTTGCCGGGGACGGTTCCAAACGACATCTATGCATGGCATCCGTTTGCAAAAGCGCTTCGTGCGGTATACTTGGAGGATGGGCACTCGCTCCGCGCGGGGAACACGGAGCTTTTGCAGCACCACGTTTACCACAGGGAGGGGCACGCGGTAACACAGGAGCAAGTCGACCAGGCTCGCAAAGCTTCGGGGAGTCTCACGAAGACTGGTCTGTCCAGGAGCGTGAACAGGCAAGGGGAGACGGACGAGGAGCGAATCATGAGAGAGGAAAAGAAGGATCAACGGCGCGCGGTTCCTGTTGCAGGGCGCGTTGATTATACTCACGTCTACGTACCATTCCGTGAGCAGATCGACGACGTCGCAGCCATGCGAGCGGCAGCAGCAGCGACGCCGACTCCGATGACGGATGCGAAGCTCGATTCGGCCCTTCATGACGTGATCGTGAAAGCAAATCTCATTCGCGGCCAACACCATCTCAACGAGGACGACCGCAGCGTGGTGGTTGACCATTCGAGCGGCGCCGTGGACGATCCGAGGCCTCCCATCACGGCCAACGAGATACTCTACCAACACTCAATCGAGGTCCGGATGAAGTCCGCAGCCAACAAGTTCAAGGACGCCCTCAGTGAGATCTTCAACAAGAACGGGTCGAGCATGTTCGACGACCAGGACGTGCTCAAGGCTATCACGTTGCTTTCTCGAATTAACACGCGAGAGCCACGAAAGGGTCAGAATGGTGCCATGAACTGGTTCGTAAAATGCCTCAAGGATTTGCTCTCGATGAGCAACGGCGACGACGACTTGACGAGGAGCAGCAGCAGCAGCCAGTACAACGTCGGTGGCAGTTCTTCTGCGCCTGTGCTGAAGAAGCACAAAGGCAAAAGCGTCGACCAGATCATTGTGGGGGCAAGATTTCAATTCTATTCCATGATCACGGCGAGGCTCATGCTCTACTGGCTGAACCGCAAGGACTCGTTCGCGAATGCAAACCTCCTTCCGAACGTGTTGAAGAGCATCGAGTTGTCGGAAGACATGAAGCCGACCAAGCGGGACAAGTTCTGCGACTTTTTGTGCGTGCGCCGTGGTGACGGTGGGACGGCGGTGAACGTCATGCGTGCGCGCAAATCAAATGCCAAGTCGTCGGCGGAGGAGACGACAACGACGACGCTGTGCGTCGTTGATGGCACCGGCCAAAACCCCACCACGCCGCTCATCTCAATGTGGGCCCTCGACGTCACAGACAGCAACTATCAAGTCCTTGCACCATTCCATGACTCGGAAAAGACCATGCTCAATATGAAACGCAGCTGTTCTATACTCGTGAGAATGATCGAGCACGGCAGCTTCCCACAGGAGCTGCAGAAGCGCATGGAAGGCGGCGTAGGCACGGTCAGTACCCCGGCAAGGGTTCCAATCGCGTGCGACCACTATGTCAACGATCGGGTGGCGGGAACAGCAATCGACAGCAGCGACAACGACCTTACCGACATCACGGACCCCGTGTTCGACTGTCTCTGGAAGACGTCGACGTGGTTTTTGCCCTTTGGACACGTGCCCGTCGAAACGATCCGCGAGGACATGATCGCGCTTCACAAGAAGGTCGACGAGGCCATCCACTTCTACGAGAGCAGCGTCGCGAGATGGGACGTGTTTCACCCACGCTGGTTGCACTTCTTCGACTTCTGGTCTAAGAGCCAAATGCACAGCTCTGAAGACAACTTGTACAGCTACGCGTTCAGCTCGGCGGCGAGCGAAATGATCAAGAGCGAGACCGCGTGCCAGCACAGCAAGGAGACGCTGCGAGCGCTCTTTGGAGATCATCCAGACACATTTCGATGGATCGACCGCGACGAGAACGCCCGGCGTTCGCATATCGATGATTTGAATAATATAAAAACCATGCTCAACGAGTTCGACGCAATCGTGCCGTCCCACGGCCATTTCTACCCGCTGGTGAACTTAACAATCAACTCCGTAGTGGACTTCTTCTGCACGCTGAAATGCGTTGAGGACAAGCACGGCGAGCAGCTCGAGGTTGATTTCGATGCGTTGTCTAGCTCCGTGAGGAGCGACAACGTGATTCAGGAGAGGCAGAACCTCACATGGACGCGTGCGCGTGTTTCCAAGTTCACGACGCAGCCAGACACTGTCAACAATACCATCGCAAAGGTTGCGCACCTGGGGTTTGTGTTGGGCCGAAATTGGGCCAACAACGCAACCGTCAAGACTATCGGGTTCAACATGCCGTGCAATGTCGAAACGAAACTCAAGATTGGAATCGGATACACGGCCACGACGATCGGAATCTGCAACCTCCGCAACGCCATCCGGTTCACAGACTCCGCAGAAGCTCACAGGGCCTTCATTCGCGGCGAACTCGACGACGACCCGGAGTGTGCAAGAGCGGCCATGTGCGTCCTGCACTCCCGCACCGACACCACCGATCGGAGGATCGACCTCCGGTCCAATCTGATCGACTTTGCAAAGAGGTCCGTCGACAACTGGGTCACCCTGTGCATGGTTGCGTACGTCGGCCGCGGCGTTGTTGCCAACAACCGCGACGTGAGGGTGGACACCTCCGCGATCGTGCTCGACGACCGCCACATGCCAGTCCGCCTCCACCAGAGCGGGCCCGTGTTCTTCGTGATAGACACGGAGAACACGGAGCGATTCGGCAGCGTCTACTCCACTATCCTCGAAAATGTAGAGCGGTGCTACCCAACGTCCTCAGACTGGAGTTTCATCGACATTAAGACCGCAGATCACTTCGAAACGCTCGTGGTCTACCACCAGAACATCATGGCGAGCAACGGACCACAAGCGGGCTTCTTTACCTTCCCCGGGGTGCGGGAGCGGCCAAACTCAGAATACCTTTTGAAGGTGAACTATACCGACCGGAACAGGATCTCAGCCGACAAACAAGACTGGGGAAGATTTGATTCCGTCCGGATCGTCATCCCTACCCCCAAGGCGCCACCGCCGCCACAGACAGTGGGCACTGCGACTACCGCCCCGATGGTGGTGGTGGTGGACTCGTCTTCCTCCAATCGGAAGAGCGAGCGGGCCATTTCGTTCGACGACGAAGACGACGACGATGAGGCAGAATACGCACACTTGCTCGTCTCGCGCCGCCGGGGTTAGGGTTAGTCTACCTTTGGCCTCCGTCGCAGCATTCGCTTCGCGAGCAGCCACACGAGCAGCACATGCGAAAAGCGGCACGTGAAAGAGAACAGCATGAGGAGCCCAGGAAGCGCGGTTGGGGACGCGAGCGCCATCGCCTCGGTTTGAATGCGGATGAACTGTGCGTCCGTGACGTTTAAGGCATCGGTGATGGACGGAAACTCCGACGAGTTTAAGGTGGCAAACGAGGTCGGTATCGAGTGTAGGGTGTCGAGGACAACCATCGATTGATTTGCAAGCGTGTTGAGCAGCGTGTGGTGGACCGGTTCGGGTACTCGTGTGAAGCGAGGCCCCATCGATTGATGTTCTGTTTTAATCCCGTCGTGTATGTACCCCTCTTTGGGCATAGCGCCTGGCTAGAAATGATAATTGTAGCAACTCTTTGCACACGCCCTCGTACACAGACACAACAGCCGTCGTCGAAGCTCGGGTCTGCGTATACGGAACAAATGGAAAAGAACATCCAGAACTTTTACATGATCTGCGAGACGTCCGGTGCCCTCTACTCGATTCCCTCGACCTCGGTCACGTTCTTTGACCGACCACCAACCGTCCCCCTGTCTAAAATCGATCGACTCTTCGTCGACACCGGAAACACCGGACGTGCATTCTTTACGGGCGATCAGTTGGCGCACGTCTTTGAAGTTCGCGTTCCAATCGCGCTACTAAAGACAACCTCCGGAAAATACGTCTACGCGTATTCGTTCAATGTCGTCGACGCGCCTCTTCTCTTCGGCGGCAGTGGAGGCGGGAACATCCTGTGGACTCTCTCGTTCGCACAGACCATGGCGCTGTGCGACCTCAAGCTAGTGCAGGTCGGTTTGATGGACTTGGTGCCAATTTTGGCCGAGCAAGACATCTTGCCAGGGCCCACGATCTCGCTCTTCGACGGCGCCAGGAAGGCGCACCACGCCATGCGTCCGAACGCGATGCAAGTGCTCGGAGCGACGCACGTCGACAGCCTCGCGTCCCTTTCATCGATCGAACGGCTGCTCGTCACGATACTGTCGACGGGAAGCTTTGTGGCCTCAGACTCAAGGGTCGGCATCACCAAATATTTCAATACTGCTCAACGCCAGCGGCACTGCAAGCGCCAGGAGAACGTCGAGCTGACGCGAATCCGATCGAGGGTGGGCGTGTCTCCACGGCTGATGGGCAACGTGCTGCGGGCCGCGGCGCTCTCGCCATCCAACTGGAACGGTGACGAACAACAATCGTCGACCAAAAAATGGTGCATCAGGCGGATCGACAGTTCCAAGCATGTAATAGAACCAATCTCGACGATCGCAACGGCGAGACGATCGACGGCGGCGGCGGCGGCGTTCGGCGACTTGCAAGACGACGTCTTGTCCATCATTGTGGGGAACGTTGTTGCATCGCTTCTTGCCGATCCATCGGTTGAATCGTCGCAAACGACATTCAAGCGTTTGTCTGGAGTCTCAAAACAGTTCAAACGACTTTCAGCCGAGTGGGCCACACGCAAAATCCAAGACGGTCGCAAGCTACTCTTCGGCTTCGTCTCGACAGGCGAAAATCCCTTCGTAGACAATGTGCTTCAAGTACAACAACATAGTTGGTCCGTGTACGGATGTTCGCCACTTTTTCTACTGTCACTGCCCACAACCGTCTCACACGTTCAATTTTTTAGGGGCAAGGCACGCCAAAGCGTCTCCCCGCGCATCGTATGTGCCCGAGCCGGCGAGCTACAACCCGTTAGTCAGTGACCATCTTAGGATAGCCGTGGCCAGCTGACCCTGTGCGATCGCGCTTCCTACATCGTCGTCGGCGTCGAATCGCGACGCCACCCCCACTGCCATCTCTCCAATCGCCGCCGCGCAAGTGTCCCGTGAAAGCGCTCGAACGGCCTCGTCGGAGCCCCTCGTCAGCGCGTCGACCGCCCCAGTGATTGACTCGTCCTCCTCTGTCGATTTCGAGTGCGCGCGCGACGTCAAGAATGTCTTCGTTCTCTCGGCCATCGCCCCAGTCGATGCCTCGATCATCAACGTCGACGGACCGTACCACGCCGCTGGGTGCGTTGGACCTGCCCCGGGAAGCGCCTTAGCAAGGGCCCGAGCACTTAGTGTGGCGCAATGCCCCGATGTTCCAGTTGTACTTGGGAGCAACCCCGCGAAAGCACGCAGCGGCGCTGCCGAGAACGGATACTTCAATAGAGAGTAGGGTGTCCCACAGTGGCCGTCACACTCATGCCTCAGGATCGTAGCTGCGTGCGATACCGCAATTGGTATCGCACGCCATCGGCCGGTGTTTGTACCAAAGTAGAACGACTCACTAGACGCATCGTTGTCGTAAAACCCCGCCTCACGGCCGATGTACGTCGCAAAGTGTTTGTGGTCATTGGGAGCCGACGGCGGGATAAAGAGCTCGCAGTGAACGATCGACGGTGTTGGTTGAAAAGTTCGCACAGCGATGTCGATCAAAATTTGTGCGAAGGACCACTCTTTAGTCGGTGGTGTCGGTGTCAAACACAGCAGGAATACTAAATCTGTGCACGGGTTTGTTTGCGTTGCATTCTGGATGATCTTGTCCCAGTCGTTGTCAAACTTGAACATGCACTCACGTCTACAGCACGAAAACACCGTGCATATCCAAGCCGTCGCCCCTCGCGGTTCCGAGCATGAGACGCTAATACGCGGGTCTCTTGAGTCAATACGTAAGGCTAACAGCCGCAATGGTGAAAGTGCAGTCCTCGCGTGAATCCTTCTCCAACCTCAAAGAAGACGCAAAGGCCTCCAAGAATGCATTGGACAAGGCGTGGAGTTGCGCATCGAAATCCGCAATGCTCCTCTGCCGCCCGAGGACAGTCGGGAAGGGCAAAAGCAAAACCCTTGCGACCTTCACTGATCGCCATGGGGTGGTCAAGCCTTGCCCTACAAGAACAATCAAGACGCTGAAGCGGCACAGCCTCGCGGTGCTTCTGTCCGGCGCATTCTCGGACGTGGCAAGTACTACGATCGAGGAATCGGGGGCCGTCAGGGTGGACGCAAGCGGAGAGAAGGACACTGCGCCAGCATGCCCCGTGATGACCGCCGGCGCGGCGTTGATGTTCGAGCAAGCCCTGACGGCCTATGCACAGACGGCCTTCTTGGCGGCGCTGGAGATTTGCGAGGGTCTCGGACTACACCGCAAGGTAACTTTGGGCGCGATGTCTGCAGGGTGCCACATCACGAACACGCGCATAGCCGCCGCGGGAGTCACACCAACGATTCAATCCAATTTCTCGCAGTGGCGAAAGGCTCCCATGGCGAAGAACAAGAAGAAGAAGACCGCGCCTGAAACGGCGCCGTAGACCATAAACTGGTTGAGGTGGGGTGGGGCACCTGATTCGTTGGTGTCTTGTTGGATTGAATTAGTACTTTTTTTCCTTCTGTAGGTAGGACCGATGGCGGGCGACGGACTCGTGGACCGGCTGTGTCGGCTGAGGCTGAGGGCCTTGGAAAAGCCAGACATCGGTGCACCAATACGCCTCCGCGACGAATTTCCCGGCTTGGACGACGCCGCCAACAAAAAGCAGCGGTTGCCAGTTCTAATCAATGTCGGAGCCATTCTCGGAAAATCGTATCCAGTAAAGGTGAACCTCGAAAATAAAATCACGTTAAACTACATGGGCGAGTGGCTATTGCCACAACTCAAAAACGATGTTTTTGATCTGGCTAACATCTCGATGGAGTCTCGTACGGAGTTCACGATTGTGCTGTACAAAACCGGAGTCCATTGCATCGTGCTCATCATCGACATGGACACCACCGTACAGTCCATTGGCCACTTCATGCTCGAAGCAGAAAATTTGATGTCCATAGAGGGCGGTACATACGAGACTCTCAATTCTACTCAAATGATGGGCGAGCTCAAAGAGGCCGACGACGCACTGGCTGTGTTGAAGGAAGACATGGCAAAATACAAGGCATCGAATTCTAAGCAGACTCAAAAGGCAAAGCTGGACGCCGACCGTGAACGCATCAAACAAAATTTTGAAAATGCACAGAGGGCCGTCAAAAGTGAAGCTTCCGTAATTTACGAACGGGACATTGAAAGCATCAAAAGCAAGATTGCGCAAGAGACGGAACAAATCAATACCAAGCTTACAGCGGAATTAGAGCCCGTCAAGACCAAGCTCAAAGATGACCTTGAACACCTCGCAAAGGAGTTCAAGGAGAACCAAGCTAAACTCAAAGAAGAGGCATCGGGTGCACAGGCGAAACTCAAAGAAGACGCCGCGCGGTCACAGGACGAACTCAAGGCCACGTACAAACCGCAAATGGACGAATCCGTGGCTATTTACAAACAGAAACTTGATGCGCCCAGGGCTGGGCTGAATCAGCAACTTCAAGATCTCGAAGCTGAAGCTGCAACACGTCAGGCGGCGATCGCATCGAACACGGGGGAAATGCAAGCAGAAGAAGCTGAGCTGAGGGCCAAGAAGCTTCAGAGCACCTACACCAAAATGGTCAGGAGAGGCTCCTCGAAAAGCACGACCAAAGCAACCTCAAAAGTTGCGAAGAACGTGCCATACCCGGGCGGCGCTTTTGAAGAAGTAGTCGTCGAGCTTGAGAGCGACGATGAAGGGCGACCAGCGACTTCGAGCCCAGAGGCAGGCTCTGGCTCTTCAAATGATCCAGTTGACCTTGACGACGAGTAGATTGGCGGTACCGGGGGTTTTACGAGTACGAAACTATTCATCGAGGTTAGAAATTTGTTCCGACACGACTCTGAGCAAAAGCACGAATCAAACCCAAAGAATACAATTCCGTTGATTTGGGTTTCGCACTGCATACACGAAAACAAATTTTGTGTCCTGGCGGTGTGCCGCAGCTCGTGTGGGGGAAGCGGCGGCATTTCGTGTTGAAGAAACGACAAGGAGATTGGCGTCGTCGGTGACAGAATTTTAGTCCTGAGTACAGGCGGCGGGGGTCCCTCCGAAACGACGTCAGAACTGGAGAATGGACTCACAGCCGTACTCAAAACACGTTTCAAAATGGACATCGATTCACTAAAGAGCAGCTCCATCAACACACCCACTTGAACCAGACTGTTTGTTATTAATTTCTGGCCGCCTTCCTGGGCAATTCACTGCTGCCCATCTGAAGCTGCTCGATCTCCTTCTTCAACCGAGCAACCTCGGCCTTCAGCGGAGAGTCGACGGTTCCATTTTGCTTGTGCAACTCCTGCAAATTCATGATGTGAAGCGGACCATCAGGCGACTTGACATACATGTCGGTTATCGCGTCGTCCGTGAGTATCAACAAGCGGTAGAGGACAACCGCGAGGCAGATTCGGCGAATGCCGAAAAACGCAAGCGTCGCCGCCGTATTGTCGACATTACGGTATGAGAGCGCTTCCGCAAACACATTTCTCTTCTCAAATGAACACATTGTATGGGATTCCCAGATATCGGTCACCTCCATGGCTTCAAATATTTTGTGAAGAGCAATGTTTGCGTAGTCAGGTTTACGATCCATTGACTTCACTCCTGTATCGCGTGAGGACCAATCTGGATGATCCCAGACCTCTCGCGTGAAGAAGGATAGCATGATGTCCTCCACGCTGTATGACGATTCGAAGCTGTTCGATGAGATCTCTGGTGTCATCAAATGACTGGTCAGTACCGGCTGGGGTAGCACAAAGTGGTCGGTTTCCTCTGTCGCAGGAAAATGTTGAGACCAAACCGATCGACGGTATTTCACTTGCACCTCTTCCTTGCTGGGGTAGAGCCGCGCCCTTCTTTTCTCGTCATACGTCATGGCACGAAAGAGTTTGAATGGCTCCTTTCCTCCGTCGGTGTTGGTAAGCCTTAGGTCGACACGGAAACTGTACATGTGCATGAAGTCAGGCGTGGCATCGCGGGGGCCTCGCATCTCACTGTTAAAATCGACCAGGTCAGCAGGCATGTCTCGTGACAGAAATTGAGAAATGTAATCTTGTAGCATCAAAACCTCAAATGACAGAAACACAAACTTTTCGAGTGCGTAATGCTTGAACGAATACAAAACTGATCCTGGATCGTCGTCGTCTTCCTTGGAGATCACACCGTCTTCAAAGTTCTGAAGTGCTTTGAGTTTGTCGACGGAGACCACATCCAAGCCGTCGTCAAGGTGCTGGCGTAAGATGAGTTCGTCCACACTAGTGCTCGCGAGCCAAGATGTCTCGGGGCAATCTCCACTCAACGACAACTTACATAAATTCGGAAGTGACATTTAGACACTCGTACTTTGAACGTCGTATACGAGGGCTATCCGGACACACATACACACACTCAAACGCGACCACGCATGTCGTCGTCACTGTCGCTCTCTGGAGACGTATTTTCGAACATCGATAAAGGAAGGGTCTCCGTCGCCCCTGTCCGGCCCCGCATTGCT
>Ga0209709_10004867_pt1 | contig 10718 bp, 4 predicted proteins | sample ArcticOcean_MG_C_2_FD_187435 | JGI IMG/M metagenome (GOLD analysis project Ga0209709, IMG submission 187435) | Marine microbial communities from western Arctic Ocean - ArcticOcean_MG_CB4_136 (SPAdes) (version 2) | ecosystem: Environmental > Aquatic > Marine > Oceanic | place: Arctic Ocean...
ATTTTTCTCTGGAAGAGTTCAGGAACGAAATGATGAAAAACGGAGTCATATGGGGGGATCATTTATGTGCGTGTATCATTTCTCGTGTTCTTTTGATGAACATCGTGTTTATCGAGAACGGACAAGTGTACAATCCAGAAGATTTCGATTGGTCGAAACCGACGACAATCTTTTTGGAATACATACGGGAAACCCATTTCAAATTGATCTCGTATGATGGAATCAGCGTCTTTGACACTGTGCGTATTCCGCCATACATGAAAAGGTTCATTACTAATCGTAAAGAACACGATTGTCCTATTTGTCGGGAAAAGGAAGGACGTACGATTGAGTTGGCTTGTAAACATACGTTTCATCCCACATGTCTTGCGTCGCAAATTACAATCACTGGAATGATGTGTTGTTGTGTATGCAAGGCGATGTCCGTGTTCCAATCAGAACAAAAAGAGGAAATCTTTCCTTACTTGAACTGTACAGAAACTTGTCATTTCGATAACGTGAACGCTTTCATTGATACATAATTTTTTTAATTACTGTACGCCAATCCCCCAAGACCACTCATGATTCTTAATAAATTATAGTTAACAGCATACACTCGTAAAACAGCGCCCGGTTTCCCAGTTGCGAAAGTTAGCGACATTCCCTCAATTTCTACTGCTATATTCTCATCCAAAACCTCATCTCTGATTCTCATTTCTAATTGCGCATTATCGATTCTTGAAAAGTTACACGTTCCACTGGGCTGGTGCTGTTCAGGTTTAAGAGCAAAGGAATATACATTGATTCCTCGAGTTGGGCAACGAGTATGATGCATGTATGGCTGGACACAGTCGAAATACGTTCCATTACGTTCAGAGAAACGATCATGTCCATTAAGCATCATCTTAGCTTTACATACAGGATTATTCCCATCCATTGTGGCATAATCCGAGGGTTCGCCGTTTTTATTTGGATGTACAACCCATACAAGTTCCTTGACGGGATGGTTGAAATTCATACGGTATCTTTTTGTTTTACAATTCGATTCAAGACATTCCTCGCCAGTATATTGGACTTGGGGAATAAGGTACTCGTGATTATCCTGTGCAAACCTTCTGCGTTCTTCATTATCAAGGTATATATAATCCACGAATAACTGCGCATTAAAACAATCAGGATTTATGATTTCAAAATCTGTACTTGATACGTGACACGCATGACACCCGTTTCCATTTCCGACCGATAAACCTATCTCGTTTCCATCAACCAACCTGTTATGATCAGTGTCCTCGGGTTGATTGTAGAAATTATCTCTATCATCCCATTTCACAAGAAGGTTTTCAATATGATTGAATTCAATATTTATTTTCACTTCATGGTACTGAAGAGCTAGTAATGGCAATGCAAGGCCAGGATTCTCAGGGTTATTAAACCAAAACTTCAAAGGAATATATAATTTACTTGCAGGAATATCAGTAAATTTAGGGTTAGAAATATCTACTTCAACAACGGCGTCGCCATTTTCATATTCCAAAACAGGACCATTATTGTCAAATCCGGTTATTTTAACCCGTTTTCCGGTATTATCAACTAAACAAGAAGAATTATTCGCATAATTACCTATCATAGCATCATGTCCAGATCCCCAACCATCCCTTGTCCCGTCTTTACTTTTTGATTGGGAAAGTTGATTCCATAAATGCATCCATTCTCCTGTATGTGTATCTACCTTTTGTCCGCCAATTTCAACTTCAATTTTTTTAATTAAATGATACCCTAGATCTTTGACCCAACGTAAACTGTAGTAATCAGACCCAGCTTTATTCTTAATACTGGGCAAATCCACCTCAAGCACGCACCCGTTCACGAGATCACCGTTTCGACTAAGCGACGCGGTGATCTTTTTCCCAAACCCAGGCGTTCCGATGAATGTCTGTGGAATCGACTCGACCGCGAAATTCGTATGACGTCTGTAGACACTTCTGAAAAAAGTAATCTGCGGCGTACCCGTAAGTGCGGAATCCTGTGCTCCATATGCAACTAGCTGTAATAATCCTCCTCCCATTTATTATATAGAAAGAAATTAATTACTAATTAATTACTGTAAGCTAATCCGCCAAGACCGCTCATAATTCTTAATAAATTATAGTTAACAGCGTAGACTCGTAAAACAGCACCTTTCCTAGCTACTTTAGCATTCATACGGAATCCCGAATCCACTATTGGAAGAACAGAAGCCCCGACTTCGTCCCGTAATCTAAGCTCAAGTTGAGAATTATCGATTCTGGAAAAATTACACGTTCCGCTGGGCTGATGCTGTTCAGGTTTAAGTGCAAAAGAGTATACATTAATTCCTCGAGTAGGACAACGAGTGTGATGCATGTAAGGCTGGACACAGTCGAAATACGTCCCGTCGCGTTCAGAGAAACGATCGTGTCCGTTAAGAGTCATCTTAGCTTTACATACGGGATTGTTTCCGTAATATGTCGCGTAATTTGAAGGTTCGAATCCGTTCTGATGAACAACCCATACGAGTTCCTTTACAGGATGATTAAAGTTCATACGGTATCGTTTAGATTTACATTTGTGCTCAATACATTCTTCGCCCGTGTATTGCACTTGGGGAATTAGATACTCATGGTTGTCCTGTGCGAATCGCCGACGTTCTTCGTTATCAAGGTAGATATAATCCACAAATAATTGCGCATTAAAACAGTCGGGGTTTATGATTTCAAAATCACTACTTGTTACATCGCACCCATAACATGCAACATTCTCTTTACCATCGACAATGCCGTTAAAATTTTCACTTAAGTTACTATAAGTATAATAGTTATCATGCCATTTTACAAGAAGTTTTTCAATAGGATTAAATTCGATGTTTATTTTTACTTCATGATACTGGAGAGCAAGTAAGGGTAATGCAAGTCCAGGTTTTTCGGGATCATTGAACCAAAACTTCAACGGAATATAGACTTTACTCGATGGGATATCCGAATAGGATTTATTATTATTACACAAAACATGGTATGGATTATTCTCAATCCCGTCGGCTGAATAATATTGATGTAAAATAAAATTACTCCCATCAGAATTGAATTTATCAACGTACACGATATTTTTACTCAAATCGAACTTCAAACGATTCCCGTCATTGTCTACCCAAAATGAAGAGTTGTTTGCGCAATTACCTATCATAGCATCGTATCCAGACCCCCACCCTCGCGTATCCCCATCCTTGCTTTTTGGTTGAGAAAGTTGATTCCATAAATGCATCCATTCCCCTGTATGTGTATCGATCTTTTGTCCTCCAATTTCCACACTGATTCTCTTTATTAAATGATATCCTAGATCTTTTACCCAACGTAAACTGTAAAAATCAAATCCAGCTTTATTCTTAATACTCGGCAAATCCACCTCAAGCACGCACCCGTTCACGAGATCTCCGTTTCGACTAAGCGACGCGGTGATCTTTTTCCCAAACCCAGGTGTACCAATAAATACCTGCGGGATCGACTCGACAGCGAAATTTGTATGACGTCTGTAGACGCTTCTGAAAAAAGAAATTTGTGGCGTACCCGTAAGTGCAGAATCCTGTGCTCCATGTGCAACTAGCTGTAATAATCCTCCTCCCATTTATCATATAATACAGAAATTAATTACTGTACGCAAGTCCGCCAAGACCACTCATAATTCTTAATAAATTATAGTTCACAGCGTAGACTCGAAGAGAGCAATCGCCGACCCCGTCTCTGATTCTCATCTCAAGTTGAGCGTTATCGATTCTGGAAAAGTTACACGTTCCACTAGGCTGGTGCTGCTCGGGTTTCAGCGCAAAGGAATACACGTTAATTCCTCGAGTAGGACAACGAGTATGATGCATGTAAGGCTGGACGCAGTCGAAATAAGTTCCCTCGCGTTCAGAGAAACGATCGTGTCCATTGAGCATCATCTTAGCTCTGCATACAGGATTATTTCCAGTACCATCTGCATAATCAGAAGGTTCGTTTCCACTTCTTTGTACGACCCAAACAAGTTCCTTTACGGGATGATTGAAATTCATACGATACCGTTCGGTCTTGCAATTCGATCCAAGACATTCCTCGCCAGTATACTGGACCTGGGGAATAAGGTACTCATGATTATCCTGTGCGAATCGTCGTCGCTCTTCGTTATCAAGGTAAATGTAATCCACGAATAACTGAGCATCGAAACAGTCGGCATTAAGTACCGTGAAATCGCTGCTGGTCACATGGCACACGTGACATCCACCGTCAGCGCTGACTGGAGAAGAAGTTTCATCACCGTTAACAGCGCCATCATTATCAGTATCGATACCACCTTCATTATAACCATCGTCCCATTTCACGAGAAGTTTCGTGATATCGTTGAATTCAATACTGATCTTAACTTCATGGTACTGCAGAGCAAGCAGAGGAAGAGCAAGTCCAGGGTTCTCGGGACTATTGAACCAGAACTTCAAAGGAACGTATACACTGGTCGCAGGGATAGACTCGTGCACATCGCCAACTTTAGGTCCAGCACTGTTCTTCATCGCATTACCGATCATAGCATGATGTCCAGATCCCCATCCATCCATTTCTCCATCCTTACTTTTCGGTTGAGAAAGCTGATTCCAAAGATGCATCCATTCACCAGTATGAGCATCAACCTTTTGTCCTCCAATATCTACCTCAACTCTCTTGATAAGATGATATCCTACATCATCGACCCAACGTAAACTTTGCCCGGTGTCGTTCTGAATACTCGGAAGCTTGACTTCAAGTACACACGCGTTCACGAGATCTCCGTTTCTGCTAAGAGAAGCGGTGATTTTCTTTCCGAATCCAGCAGTTCCGATAAACGTCTGCGGGATCGACTCGACGGCGAAGTTCGTATGACGTCTGTAGACGCTTCTGAAGAACGTAATCTGCGGCGTACCCGTAAGTGCGGAATCCTGAGCTCCATATGCAACTAGTTGTAATAATCCTCCTCCCATTTTGTATGTATACTAGATAAGAGAAAATAATTTCATTCGTACGCGGCGAGTTATGTTCTAAAAATACTTTTATCCACTTGTATATTATTCAGATTTCTATCCGACCATTGTACTTTTTGGAAATTCGTATACTGTATCACTCCCTTTGTCGCGTTTATACCAATAGACACGTGGTCTCTGAATCTGGAGTTACGGATATCGAAATTCGATGACTTTATACTACTGAATAACGATTCATCGATCGTCGATTTATTCACAAGAATACGATTCACGTTGAAATTAAACCATTTCATACTATCCACGTCATTATTCGTGAACTGGAAACTACCCGACTTTATTCGCGACAGTACCACTCTGTTCAAGGAGCAACTGTGCATTGTCGCGTAATTGGCAGTACACTGTTTTACTTCAAAACGTTTCACGTATATATTGGAACTTTTCAAGTACGATAACGCCGTGTCGTGTATTTTCACGTACTTTCCAGAACAGTATGACATTTTCAATCCGTCCGTGAGTTCCCCTTTCTCAATATGCAATTCCATATCCTTACACTTCATGAAACTCAATCGATCCCCTTCGAGATCCTGGACATTAAGTGCAATACGCGAGTCACGGAAAGCCGTATTACCCATCACTCCTTTGATTAATCGATAATTCACAACACAGGAATCAAACGAATTCATCCCCTCGCATGTCATGTTCAAAGGCGTCGAGGAAGACCATGTCCCGTTTTCAACCGTACTATTAGTCAAATGCACGTGGGGAATAGTACACTGTTTAAACGAAACGCCCTTGAGATTTTGATTCGATACGTACACTTCATTGAATACACACTGATCGAATACGCTGTTATTAAATTCCGAGGCTATTACGTTGAAATCCCCCCCTGTTTTGAAATCACAATTAAACGCTCCGCTATCAAAACACCGATTCAACGATACTCCGTTCTCGGATGTTAAATTCACAACACCGTACATATTATCTTCGTACAATCCTCGAAGTTCAAAACGCGACACGTTCGATACGTTGACATTTGTAAGGATGGATTTTGACGATATCAGTGTATCAATAGGAAATGTGCAATTGAATTTGGCGATTGACGTATAGTCTGTGTTTAGATTTTGAATACCAGTTGTTCGAATGTCTACTTCGTCAACTGTGCAGTACGTCAACGTGATAAGAGATATCGTGTTTGTGTTATCGGACGTTGTGTTATCGGACGTCTGCGTAGCGTACAATTTCAAATGATCGGATCGGTTTAGTATGAGCGAAGTTAATGCGTCCGAACAATTCAGTGTACACGAATTACAATTAGATCCGCTGATAGAATAGGGAACTTGCTGTATTATGTTCAAGGTACAGGACTGGACATTCTGTAATGAAATCTCAGTGAACGACGAATTTATGGGGGAAAGCGTGCCGAGCGACTGGATGTTTTGTAAAATGAGATAATACATTTCTGAATTTTCAATCTTAAATGAATTTATTGCAGAGGAGTCCATAACAAGGGATTGTAACTTCATATCATTGATGAAAAGATCTTTGTGAATATCGAAGTTAACAATACTTAGTTTGAAATTCTGCAGGGATTCTTCCTGTTCAGTATCGAGAACAAGACGAGAATCGTCCCGATTCGATGATCCAAGTCGGTCCAGTAATCCATCCGTGCTGTTGAAAACATCATTATTCCTCTGAACACGCAACGTATCAATGTCGATATCTTTAAAAACAAGATTAGGTACGGATTTCAAGGATAACGTTCCTAAGATGTACACGGATGATCTGTGCTGATTTTGAAACGATTTCGATAAAGTTGCGGTTTTTGTTGTGGGTATCGTGCACAGATTCAGTAGGAGTTTTGAACCTGCATCGGAGGTTATTGCCTGGAATATATGCGCGTCTAAGTTATTACTTATATCGATTTCAATATAACATTTATCCAGTATCACGTCTCCGATTATATGCACGGCGCGCATGATATTTATCGACGAAGTGTTCAACTTGGGAATTATTTCGAAATCAAGATCAGGATAATCAATGGTATCGTATGCATACGTATTCACTATGGGACATATGGAGACGATAAGTTCAAATAAACTGTTATCCATGGTAGAGTACGCAAAACTAGTTCCACGCAAGACAGTACCGTACGATTTCGTGTTCTTGTACGATACGCGAACGGGGAAATAATGAAATTCGTCTTCGTTATTCCATTTATCGTCGGTATTGAATACACAGCCTCCAGTGAACGTCGTCATGCCAAGGAAACAATTGTCGAAGTGCACGTGATCGGTTCTGGACGAAGAGTGTACGAAATTCGTACAAAATAAATCACACGACCCAAACGTCACGTTATCAAACGTATTATTCCTGAATTCGGTTTCGAATAACACCTGTTCGTTCATAACCCCCCCTGCACCTGCTATAATCATATACCTTCTTAGATAATCAACGCCTCTCCTCGTATTCGGGGTTAATCCGTACGTTGTTATATCATACCCATTCACGTCGTCCTTGAATGTATCGAAATCACCCCTTGTATAGTTTTCCATACTTTGCCCGAATCTGCAATTCTCGAATCGGACGTTTTTAAATGTACAGTTAGCAACATACCCTTTGAAAGTGCAATCTGTGAACGTGATATTTTCCGCATTTTTGAACACCATATTCACGAATACTTTATTCGATACGTCGGAATCTATATTGGTATATTCAGTAGTACTCATGGGATACTTTTGAATTTCAGTCGAATTTAATAATTCAATGCACGTGGAGCGTAAATTATCTATATTTAGCACCTGTGTGTCGGAATGCGTTTCCCCACAAACTTCAACTGTATTTAATTTGTGGACAAGTATGACCTGTGCATTGCCACTAAGCACACAAGGTTTATTACCGTGTTCTGCTTGTGCCGTGAGATGCCATTTATTATGAAGGTAAACGTGCGATTCAACAAACAATCCCTTTCCATTCGTTAATAAGATTTTTCTTCCGCCGTGACTAAGGGATACGGATATTCCAAATTCTTCAGCTGAATCGTCGTCTTTTAACATAAATATACTTTGACCAAGTGCCGTCCATTCATCGTCGATTAAATGGTACACTGCGGCTCTAACATTAATTTTCGGGAATATATCAGGGTACAAATCACTTAACCTTTCGTGAGGATAACACAGGCCCTCGGAAGCTACGTGGGAATTCGTTGTTATACTAAAATGGCCTAGATTATCGAAGGGTAGAGGGGTCGTGTTGTTTTCTAAATCTTCGATCAATTCATTCAATTTTTTACACGGCTTTGAAGGGTAACATACACCGTTTGATCCGACGGATACTATATCGCCATTCCCGTTTAATGACACCGAATGTCCAAATTCCTCATTCTTCGCCCTGCCGTATATTGACCCAGTCAAGGACCATGCACTGTTTGTATATGTATACACAAACACCCCTCCAGTGTCCACACCTTCGCTTGTAATTTCATTCGGAGATCCGATAGCAATCGTATCCCCTTCGTCGTTCAGTGATAGAGATGTACCAAAGCCAACCGTCCCGTTTTCAATAACCTCGTGTGACCATATAAGCGTATCCTGGCCTTGCGTATACACACGAACCTGGTTCATACCCGAAATAGCAATAGTGTTTCCTGGACCTGAAATACCTGAAATGACCGCGTTTTTCACAGGATACGATATCGATTCTCCAACTTGAGACCATGCGTCATCGATACCCTTTTCATACACGTATACGGTAGATGTTACTTCACAGACAATTACGACACAGTCTCCCGTATTATTCATATCGATTTTTGAAATATTCTGGACTGGAATGATATTCTCTCCGTCTTTCCACACGCCTTCAGAGTTCGAAGCGAGTATAGTATCTCCGTCAACACTTACCACTACAGAATCGTACGCCCCATTAATTTCACTATCAGAACTATCAGAAGTGATCGTTGTGATCGTTTTCAAATACTTTGACGATACGATTGCGGGAAGTTCGGGAACGACGCGGTGAATTAAATTCGCATAATCATACACAAATAACGTCATCTCCTCGGAGGAAGTAGATATATCGTTTTCTATATCATTATTTGAAAAAAACGACGTATCTACTTCCGTGGTGGTAGTCACGTCGTCAACTATGAATTTTGTACATTTCTGAAGTTCTTTGTAAAATGTCTCCTTCACCGTATAGTTGACATCCGCGTCGCCGTAAACTTCCACGTTCCACTCCCCCAGACTCTTCAACTCGTCCCTTTCCGTGTCGGTGAAATTGACACTGTTCTGTATCTCTCCGTGCAAGGAAACGTACTCCCAATTTCGGTTCAATATCAACGCATCTTGTTTTTGGATATCATCTTGCGTGAACAACTCGTTACTTGGATATTTACGAAACCCTTTTAGAACTACGTTATCCGTTCCTTCGGATATCATTTCATTTTTAAAGAAGAATATAACAAGATCCTGGAGTTCGTCGTATGCGTGCAAGTTAACAACGTTTTTCAAATACTCGCCGATAATCAGCCCCCCAATTTCAATATCATTATATTCTGCAAGTGAATTATCTAATTTATCACTCAATTCAGTGTTTAGAGTATCACGGACATGTTCTAAATTATACTCAGCGCTTTCCACTTTAGACGCCAAGATACTCCTTTTATACCCAGAATACAACCTGTTGCCGTGTAAAATAAACAAATCGTCAGAAGAAAATACCTCGTTACCGATGGAATCTCTTTCAGAAGAAATATTGATCTCGTCGAATGAAAACCCGCGGTGTTTACCTAAATACATATAGGATATGCAATTATGCGAAGGGAACGATCCGTCGACTATGTATTCGTCTGTTATAGTAGAAGCATCTGGGGGTAAATAGCTGTCTTTTACATGTGCGTTTAATTTAAGCCTTAGCGCTTCAGGAATCTTCATTGATCCGAGTTCAAATCTATTCCGTGTTACTCCGTTCATTTATTAATTACGTATAAATTTTTTCACGTGACTAAGTATGAATAATATCGCCTGTTTTATATGCCACAAACCCAACGAAGTATTACGTTCGTTTATCGAATCAAATCAACCCTTGGGGTATACGTTCTGTGTACTGGTTGACGATAATACGTGGAAAAAAACGAAGAAATGGGACAAGGTGGATATCATTCAAATCGAAGAGTCTGTGTGTGCAAACTATTCTCCGACGTATGATGATGATTTCATCAAGGTACGATTGAAAGGAAGATGCGGTGGATGGTCCAAGGCGATGTATCATTTTTCCCAATTAAAAGGTAAATGGGATCACGTATGGTTTATCGAGGACGACGTGTTCCTTGAGAATGCACGCACACTGGTAGATATTGATATACAGTACGAAAAATCCGATGTCCTTGTGTCGAATATGATCAGAGAACAGTGTAAGTGGGAGCATTGGCCGAAGAATAAAGAGTACGATTCTTTTTCAAAGAGCATGACGTCGTTTTTCAAACTGAAGAAGTTGAAAATGCACCATACCATGCATTGCAGCGTCCGTTTATCAAGTAATATACTTCAGCGTATTGGGAAATTTGTCGAGAAATATAAAAGATTATATTTTTTAGAATATTTTATTCCTACGTTTGCGCATTGCGGCAAGTATACGATACGTCATCCGCGGGAAATGCACGGTATCCATTGGAACACTGTGTGGAAAAAAAAGGACATCGAAAAAGGACACATGTACCATCCCGTCAAGGAGACGTCCGTACAGA
>Ga0209709_10004870_pt1 | contig 10716 bp, 13 predicted proteins | sample ArcticOcean_MG_C_2_FD_187435 | JGI IMG/M metagenome (GOLD analysis project Ga0209709, IMG submission 187435) | Marine microbial communities from western Arctic Ocean - ArcticOcean_MG_CB4_136 (SPAdes) (version 2) | ecosystem: Environmental > Aquatic > Marine > Oceanic | place: Arctic Ocean...
TATTCAGTACAACGGCATAAATTTCCAGAGATTGACTCTTCTATAGTTTTTTTATCATAAGAAGTGTTATTTTTGTACATTGAGAATAATGACATTACAAATCCAGGTGTACAAAAACCACATTGAGAGCCATGATAATTAACCATTGCGCTTTGTACTGGGTGCAAAGAACCATTTTCTAACATTAAATCTTCAACTACTAATAGTTGTTTTCCTTCAAGGCTTGTCGTAAATGCAATGCATGAATTAATTGCTTTATAAATTATATTGTTTTTTTTTAATTCCCCTATTACGACAGTACACGCTCCACAACCACCTTCAGCACAGCCTTCTTTAGTTCCAGTTTTTTTTAATTTTAGCCTAACGTAATCTAAAATAGTTTCATTTGGATCAGGATTTTTTATTTTCTGAATTTTATTTTCAAAAATAAACTTTATAATGCTGGAAGCCATTTAACTTCCTCTATAAGTGGAGTAGCTCCAAGGTGAGACTAATAAAGGTACATGATAGTGTTCTTCAATATTAGATATTCCAAACTTTATAACAACATCATCTAAAAAAGGTATCTTTGAAATATCAGTAATTTTTTTAAAATAATCTCCAACAAAAAAAACAATCTCATATTTGCCTTCCTTAAAATTTGTTCCTTCAATTAAAGCTTGATCGGACCTTCCATCATTATTTAATATAATGCTATTAATTTTACTTTTTTGATCATTATTTTTATAATAATAAAGATCAACCTTAATTCCCTGGCCTGGTTTTCCAGAATAAATATCTAAAACATGAGTTGTTAATTTTTTCATAAGATAATTATATTATACAATAATGAAATAATTTATATGAAAAGTATTGGCTCAATAGATAAAATAAACGAACTTACAAAGAATGATTTTATTGACATTTTTGGAAATGTTTTTGAAAAAACATATTGGATTGCTGATAAAGCCTTTAATTTTAAGCCCTATAAAAACTTTAATGACTTATACTCTACAATAAACAAAATTTATGAAAATAGTTCAAAAGCGGATTGTTTAAAAATTTTTAATGCACATCCTGAATTAGCTGTTGAAAAAAAGTTAACTGAAGACTCGCAAAAAGAACAGGCTAATGCAAATTTAAATCAGTGTAATAATGAAGAATTTAATGAATTTCAAAATTTAAATAATGAATATAGAAAAAAATTTGGCTTCCCCTTTATTATTGCTGTTAAGGGAAAAAATAAAGATGAAATTTTAAATGATTTTAGAAAAAGAATTAAAAATAAAATTAATTTAGAATTTGAAGAAGCTAAAAAACAAGTAAAAAAAATAGCAAATTTTCGCCTAAATGAAATAATTAATTAGTGCTTTTGAAAACATACGTTGCTACAGCTTTAATTTCTTCTGAAGATAATTCACTTTCATAGGCTGGCATAACTCCTATTCCATTTGTAACTGCATAAATTATCCTATCGCTATCTGGCCTTATTTCGTTTAAATTTGGACCTATGTTTCCATTAGAATTTGCATCTTGGAGGGTATGACAAGTGGCACAATTACCATCACCTAAAAAAATTTTTTTTCCTTGGTCAAATAGATCATCGGCTTTTATATTCTGAAAAAAAAGAATAATTAATGCAAAAACACAACAATTAATCTTTATTAATTTTTTTTTCATTATTAAGTATTAATATAGTATTAAGTTAATTTAAATATATTTATGAAAATCTTTGATTGTTTTATGTATTTCGATGAAGATATTGTGCTTGATCTAAGATTAAATTATTTAGAAAATTTTGTAGATAAATTTGTAATTGTTGAAAGCACTTATAATCACAAAGGCGAAAAAAGGAAACCTCAATTTGATATAAATAAATTTAGTAGGTTTAAAGACAAGATAAATTATATTTTGATAAATGAAGAACCATTATATTTAGAAACAATCAACGACAATGATAGTACAACTGAAAAGTCTAACAAATATATAAATAATGCTAGCAAAAGAGAGAATTATCAAAGAAATAAAATTACCGAAGGATTGAAAGATGCATCATATGATGATTGGATTTTAATCTCAGACCTAGATGAAATACCAAATTTAGAAAAAAATAACTTAAAAGAAATTAACGAACCAATAATATTTTTTAGACAATATATGATGTATTATAAATTCAATTTAATACTAGAGAACTATACTTGGGCTGGTACTAGAGCATGTAGAAAGAAAGATTTAAAAACACCACAATGGTTAAGAAATATTAAAGATAGATCTTATCCTTGGTGGAGGCTAGATACTTATTTTTCAATCAACAAATACAACAACATTAAGATGATTAATGATGGTGGTTGGCACTTTTCTTACATCAAGAGCCCTGAAAATATAGAAAAAAAATTAAAGTCTTATCTTCATCATTTAGAATATGATCTAAATCCAATGGGTATAGAAAAAATCAAAGAAAGAGTTAATAGCAAAAGAACTATATACAATCTAAAAGCAGATATGCGATCTAATAAATTTGATGATGGAAATGAATTAAAAAAAATTAAACTTAATTTATTACCAACTTACATTTCTAAAAATAGAAATAAACTTAGTGAGTGGATAGAGGATTAATGAAAGGATACTGGGTAGCATTATATAAAAAAATTAATAATGCAGATAACTTAAAAAATTACGGCACTAAAGTAACTCCGATCATAAAAAGCTTTGGTGGAAAGCCACTGGTTAGAGGTGGAAAATATCAATGCCTAGAAGGTGATGATTTTCCAAGAACTGTGATTTGGGAATTTCCAAGTTATGAAGATGCTATAAAATGTCATAATTCAAAAGAATACCAAAAAGGATGGGCGCTAGCAAAAGATACTACTGAAAGAAATTTGCAAATTATTCAAGGTTTTAATATTGAATAGGTTCGGGATCTATACTTCTCCAAAGATACCACGTAGCAACTGAGCAGTAGGGAGAAAAAGATTTTCTTAATAAGCTCACATAAGATTTTGGTGGTAAATATTTTTTTTTATAATTTTTTGAAATAGCCCTTAAAAGTCCAATATCTTGAACTGGCCAAATATTTGAACGGTTATAAGTAAATAGTAAAATCATTTCAGCTGACCACCTTCCAATCTGTCTTAATTGAGACAAATAAGTAATAGCTTCTTCATCAGACATTTTGGGAATTAATTTAGGATTAAATGATTTATTCAAAGTTTGTTTTGCTAAATTTTTTATACCTTTAACTTTTTGTCTACTAAGACCACAACTTTTTAGTTGAATAGTAGATAATTTAGAAATTGTTTTTGCATTAATTTTATTCTTACATTTTTTTTTAAACTTTAAAAAAACAGAATTGGCGGCTGCTACACTAATTTGTTGACCTATAATACTTTTACATAATGAATAAAATACATTCTTTCTAGAAGTGAGCACCGTCTCTGAAGGAGATTTATTTTTTTTAATTAAATAAGACATAACTTTATCTTTTTTGGATAAATATTTTTTTGCAGTACTCCAATATTTTGGTATTTTACTCATGTCTAGTGGTGGATGGTACCTCTTGTTTGTGATAAATTTCTCTTCTAAGAATTATTAATGATGAAACAACAACCAATAATGCACCTAATAAAGTTTTTATTGTAGGAATTTCATCCCAAATTAAATAGCCAAAAATTATTCCAAAAACTAGGGCTAAATATTTTAATGGTGATACAAGCGAAACTTCTGATAATTTAAAAGACTGACTAAGCCATAAATTTGCAACACCCCCTAAAAGTCCAATCATACATAATAAAACTAAATCTTTAGTTTCAGGCATTATCCAACCAAAAGGTATTGTAAATAAACTTGCAAATGTAATAGCTACAGAAAAATTTAGAGAAATAAGCCATACAGGCTCTGTTGTTGATAGTTGTCTAATTGCAATAGCCACGTAGGATAAACCTAAACAAAAAATAATTGGATAGATATAGTATATATTTAAAGAATGAAAACCTGGTTCAGTTATTACAATAATTCCAATAAAACCAATTAATACAGCTACCCATCTATAGAATCTAACTTTTTCATTTAAAAAAAAAATTGAAAAAATTGTAGTAAAAATAGGAGCGGCAAAAGAAATACTAACCACTGTAGCTAATGGTAAGTTTCTTAGTGCAATAAATATTGCAATTAAAGCTATTAATCCAAATAAAGATCTTAAAAAGTGTAAACCTGCTCTTTTTGTATAATAGAAATTTTTAATTCTATCTCTTGGCATTATCAGAAAATACAACACCAAACCAAAGAAGCCTCTAAAAAATAATACCTGTCCCAAAGGGTAGTACTCTGACCATTTAACTATTAGATCCATTATAGAAAATGCACATATTGACATAAACATGTACAAAAAGCCTAATTGATTTTTAGTAAGCATAAGAATAATTTGTAGATTAAATTAAAGGATAATCAATGGAAATAGCAATTTTAGGTTTAGGATGTTTTTGGGGGCCAGAAATTAAATTTAGTAAACTTAAAGGTGTAATAAAAACTGAAGTTGGATACTGCGGTGGAAATAACAAAGAAATTACATATAAAGAGGTCTGTACCGGCAATACCAATCATGCAGAAGTGATTAAATTAGATTTTGATCCAAAAATTATTTCTTATGAAAAAATTTTAAAATTCTTTTTTGAAATACATGATCCAACTACTTTAAATTCACAAGGCCCAGATTTTGGGACACAATATAGAAGTGAAATTTTCTTTTTAAATGAAAATCAAAAAATTATTGCAGAAAAGGTTAAAAACAATATAAGCAGTAAACATTCCAGCAGTGTGGTAACAAATATATCTTTGGTAAAAAATTATTGTCCAGCTGAAGAATATCATCAAAGATATTTAGAAAAAAAATAATATGTCTTTAGTAAACACAAATTGGTTAGAGAAAAATTTAACAAAAGTTAAAATTATTGATTGTTCCTGGCATATGCCTCAAACAAATAGAAGTGGACTAGAAGAATATAATAAAGAACATATTCCAGGTGCTATTTTTTTTGATTTAGATGATAACTCAAAAAAAAATACTGATTTACCACACATGTTAACAAACAAGAATTCTTGGGAAAAGATTGTTTCAAATATGGGTATAAAAAACGAAGATGAAATGATTATTTATGATAATTCAAATGTAATAAGCTCGTGTAGATGTTGGTATAATTTCATTTATTTTGGTCATGATCCAAAACTAATTCATGTGTTAGATGGTGGTTTAAAAAAATGGAATAATGAAAAAAAACCAACAACCATTACTTTAACTAAAACACTAAAAACTAATTACAAAGCTGTTGAAAAAAAAGAACTAGTAAAGAATAGAGAACAAATAGATAAAAATATTTCTACAAAAGAATTCAAAGTTATAGATGCAAGAAGTAGAGAAAGATTTGAAGGTAAAGTTCAGGAGCCAAGAAGAGGTTTAAGAAGTGGCTCAATACAAAACTCTTTTTGTTTACCTTTTTCAGAGTTAATAAATGAAGATGGAACATTCATTAGTAAAGATAAAATTTTAAAAAAATTTAAGTCCACTAAATGCATCATTGATAGAAATTTAGTTTTTTCTTGTGGCTCTGGAGTTACTGCATCTGTTTTAGCGCTTGCTTATTCTCTAATAGATAATAAATATATGCCTAAAGTTTATGATGGTTCTTGGAGTGAATATGGAAAAATTTAAGTTATGAAAAGATCAACTAAAATCACATCAATAATAATAATATTTTTTTTAATAATAACAGTAGTTGTTGTTGGAAGAATGATGATTGGTCAACACTTTGCAAAAAAATTTGGTAAAAGGCCACCACCTGGAATTATTGTCACCGAAGTTATTAATAAAAATTTCTCAGAAAATATTGAAAGTTTTGGAACTGCCGTTTCAAAAAAAACAGAGTCATTTAGAATAAAAAGAAGTGACTTAATTGCTGAATTAAACCTTAAAGAATATGTTAAAAAAGGAGACTTAATAGTAAAGCTTAATAAAAAAAATATTATTGCCCCTTTTAGTGGAATCTTGGGGTACCGTGGAATCACTGGTGATATTCTTGACTCCAATAATTCAATTATTATTACACTAGATGATAACTCTGTTATTTATTCTGATTTAAAAATCCCAGAAATTTTTGCTCCACTAATTAAAAAAAATTTACCTATAAAAGCTAGATTTTCAGGTAATAAAGATAAAATATATAATGGAATAATTTATGCTGTTTCAAGTAGAATAAATGCAGAAACTAGGAGTCTCTTAATAAGAGTTAAAATAAATAATGAAAATTCTGAATTAATCCCAGGTTCACTTTTAGAAGTTACGGTTAATTACAATGAAAGAAATTCTCTTGGAATACCTGATACAAGTATAATGTTGGAGGGAGACAAAACTTACGTATACAAAGTTTCAGAAAAAAATATTGTAAACAAAACTGAAATTAAAATTGGAATAAGAAATAGTGGTTATGTTGAAATTATATCTGGATTAAGTGAAGGAGATAATATTGTTGCGGAAGGACTAAAAAAAGTTCGCTCAAAAGATAAAATAAAACCAATTAAAAAATAATGTATATAACTGATGTAAGTATAAGAAGACCAGTAGTTGCATGGGTAATGTCTCTTATATTGATTGTTTTTGGGATATTTGTTTTTTCAAAATTACCTGTCAGAGAATTACCAGATGGACTTCAACCACCAGTAGTCCAGATTAAAGTAGACTACAAATCTGCCTCAGCACCTATTATTGATCAAGAAGTAACTCAGGTTATTGAAGATGTTGTAGGTGGAGCTGAAGGAATTAAAAATATTGATTCAACTTCTGAAAATGGAAGTAGTACAATTAACGTTGAGTTTAACACGGATATTGACTTAGACAATGCAGCTAATGATATAAGAGAAAGAGTTGCAAGAATTGTAGATAACTTACCTAGTGAAGCAAAAGCTCCTCAAATATTAAAGCAAGCAGCTGGGTTTACAACTACTATATGGTTAGCTGTATCATCTTCTACTTGGAACGATTTAGAACTTGGAGATTATACTGAAAGATATTTAGTAGACCAATTTTCAAGTGTAAAAAATGTTGGAAGAATTTTAGTGGGTGGCTTAAGAGAATTAAGTGTGAGAGTTTGGATTGATCCAATTAAATTAGCAGCTAATAACTTAACTATTCAAGAAGTTGAGCAAGCACTTAGAAATGAGAATGTAAGCTTACCCGCAGGCACCCTTGAGGCAAATAATATAGATTTAACTTTAAATTTAGATAAATCATATGACAACATTGATAAATTAAAACAATTACCTATTAAAAAAATAAAAAATAGTATTGTAAGGCTTTCAGATATTGCAAATATTGAATTCGGACCTGTTTCGGAAAAAACTCTTTTTAAAGCACAAAGAAAGGATGCTCTAAACCAAAAAACTGTGGGTATTGGTATTTACGCAAGAAGCGGTGCATCTACAGTAGAATTATCGAAAGATATAAAAAAGAAACTTATTGAAGTTAAAAAAACTTTACCAGATGGTATTAATATAGAAGTTGCTTTTGATAGAGCAACATATGTAGGTACAGCAATACAAGAAGTGTACAAGACACTTATAATTGCATTCATATTAGTTGTGGCAATTATTTATTTATTTCTTGGTAATCTAAAAGCTGTAATTGTTCCTGCAGTTGCTTTACCAGTAAGTTTAATAGCATCCTTTTTGGGCATTTACTTATTTGGGTTATCAATAAATATTTTTGTACTTTTAAGTTTTATTTTAGCAATTGGCATTATTACTGATGATTCAGTAATTATGACTGATGCTATCTATAGAAGAATTGAGAATGGAGAAACACCACTGATTGCAGCATACAAAGGTTCAAAACAAATTAGCTTTGCAATCATAGCTACAACATTAATTCTTATAGCTGTATTTCTTCCACTAATTTTTATAGATGGAATTGCAGGAACATTATTTAGAGAAACTGCAATAGCACTATCTTTTTCAGTTATAGTATCTTCATTTGTGGCACTTACTTTGTCTCCAATGTTGGCAAGTAAATTTTTAATCAAAAAACAAAAACAAAATTTTTTTGTAGTTAAATTTGATAAATTTTTTAAATCATTTTTAAAATTCTATCAAGAAACTCTTTTATTTTGGCTAAACAAAAAAAAAATTATAATTTTTTTTATAATCTTAACTATTATTGGTTCTAGTATTTTATATAGTTTTACAAAAAAAGAACTTTTGCCTATGGAAGATAGGGGTGTTTATCTGGTGATTGGTTTTACTGATGAAGGTAGTTCATTTGAATATACTGAAAAAAGAGCAGAAGATGTTGAGAAAAGGTTAATCCCTCTTCTTCAAACAGAAGATAGTCCATATAAAAGATTTATCATGAGGGTTCCAGGATTTGGTAGTAATAAAAATTCATTTAATAGTTTTATTATTATTGCTTTGTTAGATGATTGGAAAAATAGAAAACAAAATTCGCAAACAATAATGAGACAAGCTATTGGAAAAATTGTTACAGTACCAGAAACTGTTGCATTTCCTATATCTCCACAATCAATTAGAGTGTCTAGTTATAATAAACCAGTTCAAATGGTTATTTTAGGAAGCACTTATGACGAATTAGAAAAAATACAAAATGAAATAATAGCAAAGCTAAGAAAAAATAAGAACTTGTCTAGAATAGAGTCTGATTATTCAAGAAATAAACCAGAAATAAAATTAGCCATAAATAAAAATAGAGCAAAAGATTTAGGTGTATCAACTGATTCTATTGGAAAAACTTTAGAAACTCTTTATGGAGGAAAGACTGTAACTAAATTTAATAAACTTGGTAAAGAATATCCAATTATTCTCCAACAATATTTGGTGGATAGAAGAAGTAAGGAGGGTCTAGCTAAAATATTTGTAAGATCAAAAAATACTGGTAAATTAATTTCTTTAGCTAATTTAGTTGAATTTAAAGAAGAAGGATCTGCAAAAAAATTAGCAAGATATAATAGGCAAAGAGCAGTAACAATATCTGCAAATATATCAGAAAATTATACACTTACTGAGGCAATGAAATATTTAGAAAGAGCAGTATCTGAAACTCAAGCTAAAAACCAAATTACATGGAAGGGAAAATCTGAAGAATTGAAAGAAACCAGCAATGAACTTTACATTATTTTTGGTTTAGCGCTATTAACTGCTTATCTAGTTATGGCAGCTACTTTTAACTCATTTATACACCCATTTATAATAGTACTAACTGTCCCGCTTGCATTGTTTGGTGGGCTAGTATTTATTTTATTTTTCAATAGCTCTATTAATATTTTTTCTCAAATTGCACTAGTTATACTTATAGGAATATCTACAAAAAATAGCATTCTAATAGTAGATTATGCAAACCAATTAAGAGCTGTTGGAAAAAGTCTTGAAGCTTCAGTTAGAGAGGCTTGTGATTTAAGGTTTAGACCAATAATGATGACTTCTATTAGCACAATGATTGCAATGGTGCCTTTAGTAATTGGTAATATTGGCCCTGGAGCTGGTGAAGCTTCAAGACTAGCTGTAGGAGCAACTATTTTAGGTGGTATGATTATATCTACATTCTTTACGTTATATGTAACGCCAACAATGTATATGACCTTAGCAAAAAATACTAAAAGAATTGATGTGGTTGATATTGAATTAAAAAAACAACTTCGCTAAAAAATAATATATTTGTTTTTGTTTAATTTTTTTTGACATTTTTTTAATTGAGATTTGTACTTATCTGACTGTTTTTTGACTTTTTTTGCTAAAATAATAACTTTTGGATTATTTTTATAGTTTTTATAATTACCCCACCCTTCGTGATAGGCAATATACTGCCTAAAAGCATCTTTCTTAGAAATCTTTAAAATAGATTCGGTTTTATTTGTATACCATCCAATAAAATCAACGCTGTCTTTAAATCTTGCTCTCGTTGCTAATTCATTTCCTGTCTCATTCTTATATTGTGCCCATGTACCCTTAACTGCTTGTGAATAGCCAAACGAGCTTGATGGTCTTTTAAAGGGTATAACTTTAAATATTTTTTGCCTATTGGGTTTAGCCAGCCAATCAAAATCAGATTCCATTTTAATTATAGCTAATTGAACATAAATAGGTGTACCCCACTTACTTTCGGTTCTTTTTGCATGCTTATACCATAAATATCTTTCATTAAAAATTGAGCAGCTATTGGATGTATTTTTAGGGACAGAAGAACACGCTGAAACAAATAAGATTAACAAAACTAAAATAATATTAACTATTTTATTCATATTTTTTGTTTAATTTTATAAACAACAACAACTACTACAAAGCCTATAATATTTCCAAATAAATCACTCAACTCAAAACTCCTATTAGGAATATAAATATGCAAAAATTCAAGAATAACCGATAATAAAAATAGATAGATAATCAAAAAATTTATTTTCCTAGTATTCTGGTAGGCCAAGATTCCAATTGTAGATAAAAAAATAAATAGATAAAAATGATTGGAAGAAAGTATAAAATCTCTTGTAATGTGAGGTTGAATAGAAGGATTGTTATAAAAAACGTAGCCAAATATACTCCCAGGATACAAATAAAATATTATCAGTATTAAATTAACAAAATGAAAGCCTTTAATCAAAATACTATCTATTTTTTTCATAATAATTTTATTTATTTTATCAGTTTTATCAGTTATCAAAATATATCAAATGCCTCATTTAATTT
>Ga0209709_10004872_pt1 | contig 10711 bp, 6 predicted proteins | sample ArcticOcean_MG_C_2_FD_187435 | JGI IMG/M metagenome (GOLD analysis project Ga0209709, IMG submission 187435) | Marine microbial communities from western Arctic Ocean - ArcticOcean_MG_CB4_136 (SPAdes) (version 2) | ecosystem: Environmental > Aquatic > Marine > Oceanic | place: Arctic Ocean...
GGCCGTATGTTTTGTCTCCAAGGATAATCGAGCCACCATCGCCAGCAAGCAATCCACCGATAATGTTGAGAAGCGTCGATTTACCTGAACCTGAAGGACCCATGAGTGCGACTAGTTCGCCGATTTCAATACTCATATCGACGCCCTTGAGCACTTGTAATTTGTTGGAACCGGAACCGAACGTCTTCGTTAACCCATTAACATCGAGCATGAAAATTCACCAATATCCAGTATCAAGAAGTTTTGGTATATGAACTGCTGTTTATAATGCCCAATAGAAGACCTCATCCCCTACGGAAAAGGCATAACTGAAATTGAAGTAAATGCATCACTCACGATTGGAATTACTTCTACGTTTAACAAGCGATTTCACGAATTTCGTAAAGGATGGACGGGGAAAAATCCCGTTTTGATACTCTTGGGAATCAAGAACCATATCGACGTATTGTGCGAGAGAGTCGTCCATCAAAGAACACCTCTTCGGGTATTGTAGGAGCCACGCGTATCTACACCACAGCGGTAATCTGAGATCGCTTGCAGTATTTTATCGAATACTTTGGGGAATATCCCATTTTGGTATTCTTGCTTGTCCATTATTCCGTCTACGTATTTTTCTAAATTTTGATCCATGTGTTTTCCGCCTACAGGTCTTACTCCTGTAGTGTAATTTTGGAACCGGACCTATATCAACCCGTGGTGAATTTGCCAACACATAGGTGCTAAAGTAAAAGTAGGTGTCAGAAATTACACCTATAGATGGGAGCGTTGCATTTCACTGGATACTTTTAGATTGAGCAGGATTTCTCCAAAGTCACGCGAATACGCACACAAACGTCGGACAGATTCTGACAAACTCAAATCGAAAGCCATCCATTCATTTTGACGATGGTTTGCGAGTAAATCTTGTTCGTGAAGAACGAGAATTTGTTGCGCATCTTTCAACTTTTTACGTGCATGTTCAATTCGAATTGAATCACGTGTCCGAATATTAATCATCAATTCTTTGAGAGCGCTTTGCCATTCGGGTAGTTGTTCCAAAGAAGTAGCTTCAGCAAGGTTACGGGTGATTCGGGGATTCTCTAAGACCAATTGACAAATGGTATAGGCATGATCCATCATTCGTTCAAGGGAACGTGCTAAATTCGAATATTCAAGGGCTTGAATCCGGGTAAGGTTCAGTTTTGTTGAAACAATATGGGAGCCAAGTAAAATCCTTACTTGCCGTTCAATCAGATAGAGAAGCGCGTCAACTTCGCTCTCTCGTTCATCTGCATCGGATATATATTCCCTGTCTTCGCCGTCGAAAACGCTGATGATATCTCGTATTAACGAGGTAACTTGGAGGTACATTCGATTGAGACTTGCATGTAATGGCATATCTCCTGCATTCATCAAACATTTTAATTCGATAAACCCGTCTTTTTCATCGATGATTTCAAATCCTCTTGTACTTCTTAAAAATCGACGTATTTGAACGGTAACGCTTTTGCGTTCGACCATCTCGAATCCGATGGAAATAGAATCCGCTCCTGAGATATAAGCCCCCATTAAATGGTCGTGGAGGCTGTTTTCTGGAAGTTTCGAAGTATGAAACGAAACATGATTGACTAAATTCTCGGCCATATTAAGTGGCGTAATTCGTAGTGCACCACTTGGCCTCCAATCGACGCGAAGTGAGTCGCGTGACCCCAACTGTTGTTCAATGACCCAAGGTTTAGGCAAACTCACGGTAAACGTACTGCCTCCAGTACTCTGTAATTTTCGAACCTCGTGTTCGCCTGGACCCAAACCCATACTACCAGTTACCGGAGTATATACTCCTATATAGAATATACATGCTGTTCAATATATACCGATAGCGACTAGACTCTCACATGGAACCAACAACCATACTACTCGGGACTGCTTTTGTGGTCTGTGCATATATGGCTTGGAACATCGGTGCAAATGATGTTGCGAATGCAATGGGGACTTCGGTTGGTTCGGGCGCATTGACTTTGCGTCGTGCGATTATCGTTGCCGCTGTATTCGAATTTACCGGTGCCGTGTTCTTTGGAAGCCACGTAACCGAAACGATCAGAAAAGGAGTTCTTGATTTTGGAGACGCTGGTTTTACAGAGGAGTTGAGCCAGAAATTGATGTATGGATTTATGGCCGCATTATTGGCTGCTGCTATTTGGCTAACAGTCGCAACAAGATTTGGCATGCCAGTCTCAACCACGCACAGTATTGTCGGTGGCGTAATCGGAATGGGATTGTACATCCAACCTTCTTCTGTAAACTGGGGTAAGGTAATAGAAATTGTATTGAGTTGGATTGCTTCACCCTTATTAGGAGGAATTCTTGCTTTCGTTTCATTCCTTGTTATCAAGCGACTCATCTTCAATAATGAAGATCCATTTGCACAAACCAAAATGCTAGCACCAATTCTTGCTTTGCCGACCTTTTTTGTCCTCGGACTCGCATTTCAATTCAAGGGGCTGAAGGGGTTTTATTCAAACCTTGATGATGCCGGCTATATTGACAAAGCCGCTTGGTTACCAGCAAAAGAAGGCATTACTTTCAATCCATTCGCCGATGGTGCATGGATTCCAATTAACAGTCTAGCAGTCGCCCTAGCGATCGGAATGTTCGCAAGTTTTATCCTATGGGTTGTACTAAAGCGTTATCAATTCAAAGAAGAAGGAATGAAAGGAGTTGAACGCGTTTTCATTTGGCTACAGATAATCACCGCATGTTATGTTGCATTCGCACATGGTGCAAATGATGTTGCAAATGCAATTGGACCGATGGCAGCGATTTATGACATTGCTACTTCTACAACAGGAACATTAACCGATGGAAACGTCGGAGTGCCTCTCTTCCTTTTGCTAATAGGTGGTATTGGAATCACAGTCGGTGTGGCAACATGGGGCTACAAAGTAATGGATACAATCGGTAAGAAAATCACCCATATTACTCCTTCAAGAGGTTTTGCTGCTGAATTTGGTGCTGCAACGACGGTACTCATTTTCTCGATGCCATTCCTCGCAGTCCCTATTTCAACGACTCACACTTTAGTTGGTGCCGTGGTTGGAGTTGGACTTGCAGGAGGTGCGGGTGCTGTTGATTTCAGAGTATTTGGAAAGATTGCAGCGAGTTGGGTAGCAAGTCTGCCAATCTCTGCTGCTGGTGCTGTTCTTTTCGTAATCCTCTTCGCTGGCAGTCCAATCAATGTTGCAATAGTAACATTATCTGCAATTGCAATAACTCTAGCGATTGTAATGCGTCCCGACAAGAAAGAAAGCAAGGACCTCTTGATGGATACACCCTATGAGACGCTTGACGCTACACCGTTTGAAATGTTCTATGAACATGCAAAGTCCGTTGAGAAGACGGTTGAACATATGCTAACCGCGGTAACTGTAGCATCACAAGGTAAGGATGCAAGCAAGCACATCGAAGCGACCATCTCTGCTGAATTAGACGCTGACAATATCAAAACAAATCTACGCAATCATATCGGAACAGGGGTAAGAATCGCAATTGGGCGTGATACCTTCTTACATATGCTTTCACGACAAGATAGAATTGCAGATTATGCACAAAATGTTGCAGAACAAATCTCGTTTAGAGAATTGATGGTCGATGACCAAGCAAGAGAGAATCTGAAAAACATGGCTGAAGCGGTCCACAAGACCGTTGAGAAATATTCTGAAGCAGTGGACCAACTCAATGTTTTGACTCAATCCGGATTTGCTCCAATGCAAATGGTTGTTCTCAGCGATTTGATTATGCAAGTCAATATTCTTGAACATAAGGCTGATGAATGTGAAAGTACAGCTGCTGCCTATGTGTTCTCCGAAGGTGATGACAATCCGCTTGCCGCTATGCACATGTATAGAATTCTTCAACGCTTAGATGATGTTGCCAATGCTGCTGAAAAGGCTGCAAATGCATTTTTGCCGATGATAAACAAGTAACTTCAGCGTTTTTCCTCATCGCGAAGTTGAAACGGAGTTAGCATTAGCATCGTTTATCCGAGCCAGTTCCCAACAGAGTCGCATTTGCTTCTCGCCAGTGGAACTTCGGCTAAGGAAGTGAAACCAATGGATTTAGCACTCAAAGCAAAATTACAGAAACAACGCTACCACATTGTGGGTGAACATGGCGGTGTCAAAACATGCCACTGGACCAAAGAATCACTGTTGCGTGACCGGCAATGCTACAAGGGGAAATTCTACGGTATCAAGAGTCATAATTGCATGCAGATGTCTCCAGTTGTCGACCAGTGCAACCTTGCATGCACCTATTGTTGGCGAGAACCACACATGGATACATTGGAATTAACCGACCAAGACCCATTAGATCTGCTCTATGAATCAGTTCGTGCTCAGCGTCGATTACTCTCTGGTTTTGGAGGAAATCCAAAAGTCCCTCGAGAAAAATGGCTAGATGCTCAAAACCCAAAGCACGTTGCAATCTCGCTCAATGGCGAACCTACGCTTTACACTCGACTTTCCGAATACATGGACCTGTGCCACAAACATGGAATGACAACCATGCTGGTCACCAATGGAACCCTTCCAAAGGTGCTCGAAAAACTCGACACTTTACCGACTCAACTCTATGTTTCAGTCGATGCACCAAATAAGAAGGTCTTCGATGAAGTGTGTAAACCGAAATGGAATGTCAATGCCTGGGATAAATTCTCAGAAACTCTGGACCTCCTTCCATCTCTTGACACCCGTATTGTTTGCCGTCATACCTTGATGCAAGGCATCAACATGTCTGACCAACACATCAAGGAATTCGCAGCACTTGATATGAGAGCAGACCCTGACTTTATCGAAAACAAAGGCTATGTCTACGTTGGACACAGTCGAGAGAACTTGGGTGTTGAAAACATGCCAAGTCATGAAGAAATTATGGATTTCTCAAGCAAAATCGCTCCGTTAACTGGGCGCAAAATTTTGTCGGATTCACGCCCAAGTCGAGTGGCATTGGTCGGTCAAGAAATCGTACCAATACCGGTTCCAGAAGCAACAATGTTCTTCCCAGATGATTTGGGAATTGCTCCATCGGTCAAACATCTTCAAATGTCAAACTGAGAGCCTGTACAGCGGGTAGGCAGTGTACTGGGGGGCTGAACACCCATTGTACTCTCTCATAATGTCTTGAGGGGTTTGAAAGAACCCTTTCGATTTCGTGGGAATGATATGTCGGTTGTCTGTATCAGCCCATGAGAGACGGTGTGAACTTTCGATTACAGAGGTCTCTACATCAGAATCTGCTTATCGACGATCACGTTCACTCATTACGACGAATAAATGCTGCACCAAGCAAGCTAAGTGTTGCCAGTATTCCTGTAAAGCCTGGAATTGATGAATCCTCGTCGGAAACAGTATCTTTAGATTTAGTTGAATCAAGTGGGAAAGCATCGTCTGCATCGAGAACGTTATCTCCGTCATCGTCGGTGTCGGCATTGTTTCCTGTTCCGTCATTATCTGTATCCACGGATTCAGAAGAGTCGAGTGGGAAGGCGTCGTCTGCATCTAGAACGTTATCTCCGTCATCATCAGTGTCGGCATTGTCGCCAGTTCCGTCACTGTCTGTATCTACGGATTCGGAGGAGTCGAGTGGGAAGGCGTCGTCTGCATCTAGAACGTTATCTCCGTCATCATCAGTGTCGGCATTATCACCAGTTCCGTCGTTGTCTGTATCTTCGGATTCAGAGGAGTCAAGGGGGAAGGCATCGTCTGCATCCGTCACGTTATCTCCATCATCGTCGGTATCGGCATTGTCGCCAGTTCCGTCATTATCCGTATCTTCAGATTCGGTTGGATCAAGTGGGAAGGCATCATCAGCATCGAGAACTGAATCGTCATCGTCATCGGTATCGGCAATGTCACCAGTTCCGTCGTTATCCGTATCTTCAGATTCGTTTGGGTCGAGTGGGAAGGCGTCGTCTACATCCGTCACGTTATCTCCATCGTCGTCGGTATCGGCATTGTCACCAGTTCCGTCATTATCTGTATCTACGGATTCAGAGGAGTCGAGTGGGAATGCATCGTCTGCATCCGTCACGTTATCTCCGTCATCATCAGTATCGGCATTGTTGCCAGTTCCGTCATTATCCGTATCTTCAGATTCGGTTGGGTCAAGTGGGAAGGCATCGTCTGCATCGAGAACGTTATCTCCATCATCATCGGTGTCGGCATTGTCGCCAGTTCCGTCACTGTCAGTATCTACGGATTCAGAGGAGTCAAGTGGGAATGCATCGTTGACATCGAGTATTCCATCGTTATCGTCATCTAAGTCTTCGTTAGAATCTTGACATCCATCGCCGTCATAATCGGTTGTGGCTGTAGAGACCCAGTTTGAATTCCCGTTTGGGCATGAATCATCAACGTTGACAACTCCATCACCGTCTGGATCATTGCTGGAGAACATGTACTCAAGATTGCCATTGGTGGTGTCAAAATAGGTCACGTGCAGATTATCATTGGAATCAATCGCTAATGAGGACGCCCTACCGACGTCATCTGTCCTGTCGAGTGTGACCGGTGTGCTCCAAGAAGAGCCATCATAGGTCATGTACTCAAGATTGCCATTGGAGTAGTCAAGATAGGTTACGTGCAGGTGATCACTGGAATCAATCGCTAATGAGGACTCCCTGCCGACGTTACCTGTGCTGTCGAGTGAGACCGGTGTGCTCCAAGACGAGCCATCATAGGTCATGTACTCAAGATTGATATTGGTGGTGTCAAGGTAGGTCACGTGCAGATTATCATTGGAATCAATCGCTAATGAGGAATCAAAGCCGACGACATCTGTGCTGTCGAGTGTGACCGGTGTGCTCCAGGAAGAGCCATCATAGGTCATGTACTCAAGATTGTAATTAGGGTAATCATCAAGATAGGTTACGTGCAGGTTATCATTGGAATCAATCGCTAATGAGGATTGAAAGCCGACGTCATCTGTGCTGTCGAGTGAGACCGGTGTGCTCCAAGAAGAGCCATCATAGGTCATGTACTCAAGATCGTCATCAAAGTAGTCCTCTTTGAAGGTCACATGCAGATTATCATTGGAATCAATCGCTAATGAGGATTGATAGCCGACGTCACCTCTCCATTCGAGTGTGACTGGTGTGCTCCATGAAGAGCCATCATAGGTCACGTACCTAAGATTGTTATATTTGGTGTCATGATAGGTTAAGTGCAGGTTATCATTGGAATCAATCGCTAATGAGGAATCCTCGCCGACGTCATCTGTGCTGTCGAGCGAGACCGGTGTGCTCCAAGAAGAGCCATCATAGGTCATATACTCAATATTGCCGTTGGTGGAATCAAGATAGGTCACGTGCAGATTATCATTGGAATCAATCGCTAATGAGGAATAATCGCCGACGTCATCTGTGCTGTCGAGCGAGACCGGGGTGCTCCATACTTGAGAGATATTTCCACCAGTGTTGTTGCTGAAGGTCATGTACTCAAGATTGTAATTGGGGTACCAATCATAATAGGTCACGTGCAGGTGATCATTGGAATCAATCGCTAATGAGGAATAATCGCCGACTTCACCTGTGCGGTCGAGTTCGACAGGTGTGCTCCAAGAAGAGCCATCATGGGTCATGTACCCAAGATTCTCATTTCTGTCGTCATGGTAGGTCACGTGCAGGTTATCATTGGAATCAATCGCTAATGAGGATTGCTGGATGTCGTAACCTGTGCTATCGAGTGTTGCAGGTGTGCTCCAAGAAGCGCCATCATGGGTCATATACACAAGATTTTGATTGGTGATGTCAGAATAGGTCACGTGCAGGTTATCATCGGAATCAATCGCTAATGAGGAATCACCGCCGACGTAATCTGTGCTGTCGAGCGAGACCGGTGTGCTCCATGAAGAACCATCATAGGTCATGTACTCAAGATTGTCATTGGTGTAGTCATAATAGGTCACGTGCAGGTGATCATTGGAATCAATCGCTAATGAGGACTCCTGGCCGACGCGATCTGTGCTGTCGAGCGAGACCGGTGTGCTCCAAGAAGAGCCATCATAGGTCATGTACTCAAGATTGTCATTGGTGTTGTCAAAATAGGTTACGTGCAGGTGATCATTCGAATCAATCGCTAATGAGGAATCCTCGCCGACGGAACCTGTGCTGTCGAGCGAAACCGGTGTGCTCCACGAAGAGCCATCATAGGTCATGTACTCAAGATTCCAGTTGGTGCGGTCAAGATAGGTCACGTGCAGGTTATCATTGGAATCAATCGCTAATGAGGATTCCTCGCCGACGTCATCTGTGCTGTCGAGTGTGACCGGTGTGCTCCAAGAAGAGCCATCATAGGTCATGTACTCAAGATTGTCATTGGTGTTGTCATAATAGGTCACGTGCAGGTTATCATTGGAATCAATCGCTAATGAGGAATCCTTGCCGACGTCATCTGTGCTGTCGAGTGTGACAGGTGTGCTCCATGAAGGGGCATTCCGAGCGGAAACAGAAAAAGAATCTTCATCGTTCGTCTCCGATGTTAACATCGTTGTATTCACATCATGTGTCACAGTAAGTGAGGCAGTTTGAGCAACCAAAAGGAACATTAACAATAAGGCAACAAAGTTAGTGAGCATAACGCGCATGAATTAACCAATCTGCTATTTGTTAAAACTTCAACGGATAAAATTGAACCCTTAAAAAAGTCATATTTTTGGCAATTGCCCTCTGTATACCCTTGCGACAGGTATCTCACGCGTCCGTACCGTCGCGTGGAAATCTCACTAGAGGGTGTACAGAGGGTTATTTCTGCTTGCGGCTGTAAATAAAAACCATTCAAAATTGAATTTGATTTTCTGACCTACTACTATAGTAGTAGACCAAAATTACCCTTTTCACAGGTATTATACACTGTTGAAGATGAGGGATATCTCCTTGTAATGGCCAAGCAAGGGAATTCAACCGATTTTCTTCGCAGGAGTTCCAACCCATTTTTCTTCTGGAGGAACTGATTTATGTTTAAGTAAAACTGATCGGGCTCCTACAGTCGCAGAATTCCCTACACAAGCCCCTGCTAGTAATAATGAGTTGAGGCCAATTGTAGCCTTATTTCCGATAATATTTTCAGCAACGATAAGATACTCCCCTTCAACTGAATGTGAATTAATAATTGCACCCCCTCCAATCACAGCCCCCCTACCAATTGTAACGTGCTGCGGGTCATTAATTAGCAATGTAGCGACATGTGCGCCCGCTTCAATTTTAGCGCCCATCAACCTGTAGTAGAGGTTTACGTACCATGATGGAAGAGAATACATTGGGAAATGTTGTCTTGCAACTCTATGCAAAGTTGTGCAAGCCGCCCACCTAATACCATTCCATGAGTGTAAACGATACTTGCCCAAAGGATAACGAATTGGAAGTACTCTAAACAATATTCCGCACAGTAGTGGGAGTATGGCTTGGTGGAGAAAGTAAGTAGAAGAAACGGTGAATGCCATTATAGTAACTCGCAACAACAGTGGGAATGATTCTGACCAATCAATTGCCCAAATTATGAAGGTGATTCCAGGCACTAGTGAAACAGTCAATAAGGGCAAGTACAGAATGATGAATAGTATTGAAGAAATTTGTTCAACCATTGGAAATGATTTCATCAAATCACACCACTGAATTTCAGTCGTCGCCACAAGATTCGCAGCCAGTTCCTCCAGAATTGCAGTGACCACATGAAGCACGACAAGATATTGGGTTGCTATCAAACCTCTGTTTGTACAGTTCATACATTCTCTTAAAACTCTCTTCCAGTAATGTCTGTTTTTCTTCAGAATCGAGAGGCCCATAACTCGGTGAGTGATGAACGAAATCACCGTAGAGGACCTGGCAATCCTTGGCATATCGCTTAGTATCTAGGATGTGATAGTGCCATGCTTCATCCATCATCTTAGTGGGTGACAATCTTGCCGAGGGATTTTCAACCTTTAATGTAATAAATCTCTTGTATTCTCCGATTGCAAACTCAACTTCATCATCAGAAAAAGAGCAGTTATTTGAATCTCTCATTTTCCAACCAATTAAGTCAAAACGGATATGTTCAATCTCATTACATATGCTTATTACCATAAACTCGGATAATACAGTGGGTAAATAGAGTTACCCCTGTACTTCAGAACTGATGAATCTGTGGGCTTGCAGTGGACCCTGGAAGATGGTTCGCTACTGCTTCCAGACGAGGCCGCCTTCGGTGGTCCGGAGTTCATCGAGCAGGAACCCCGCTCCCGGACTTGAACCGGCGATGCATACTATGGACATATCATGTCCAATGTCTCGCAAGGGTATGAACAGAAAACCCTCAAGTGTTGAACCAAATTTCACACCGTCTCTCATGGGCTGATACAGACAACCGACATATCATTTCCGTGAAATCGCGAGGGTTCTTGCAAACCCCTCCAGACATTATGGAGAAGTACAATGGGTGTTCAGTCCCCCAGTACACTGCCTACCCTCGAAGTCATATGCGCATACAACGGGTCCCCTTGTGAACTATTACCTGACTAATTGAAATATCTGATTTCAGATTGAACACCATGACCGAAATTAGTGAAGATGGTTTTTGGGAAATGGCGGAGGGAGAATGGACCCCTACTGAGAAACAATTAGAAGCTCTTCAAAATGGGGCCATTGGACATGATGGAGAAACAGTTCAACAAGAAATTGGAGAAGCAGAATCTCCTAAAC
>Ga0209709_10004873_pt1 | contig 10708 bp, 10 predicted proteins | sample ArcticOcean_MG_C_2_FD_187435 | JGI IMG/M metagenome (GOLD analysis project Ga0209709, IMG submission 187435) | Marine microbial communities from western Arctic Ocean - ArcticOcean_MG_CB4_136 (SPAdes) (version 2) | ecosystem: Environmental > Aquatic > Marine > Oceanic | place: Arctic Ocean...
TACATTGAAGAGGATGTTGATCTTAATGTTCATCTAATTAAAAATGTTCCAGCAACTTTTATTATTAGAGTTCAGGGAAAATCGATGACAGACGTTGGTATTTATGATGGTGACTTATTAGTTATAGATAGAAGTTTAAAACCTAAAAATTTTTCAACGGTTGTTGCGAATGTTCATGACGAACTAGTTGTTAAAAGTTTTGTTAAATCTAAAGACGGACAATTTTTAACATCTGGCTCAAAAAATATTGAAGATAAAATAATCATTGGTGATGAATCTGAAATATTCATCTGGGGAGTTGTGACTTATGTCATCCATTCAACGTACTAAAAAAATAGCATTAGTAGATTGTAATTCATTTTACGTCTCTTGTGAGAGGTTATTTAATCCAAAAATTAGAAACAAACCTGTGATCGTTTTGTCAAATAATGATGGGTGCATCATTGCAAGATCAAATGAAGCAAAAGCTCTTGGTATAAAAATGGGAGAACCTTATTTTAAAGCCAAAGATATAATACTTAGAAATAAAGTTTATGTATTTTCTTCAAACTATTCCTTATATGGAGATTTATCTAGAAGGGTGATGAGAACTTTAAAAAGATTTAATTCTGAACTAGAAATATATTCTGTTGATGAAGCTTTTTTAGATTTAAGTAATTATCCTGATAATGAAGTTGAAGATGTAGGAAAAGAAATTAGAGATATTGTTCTGCAGTGGACAGGGATACCTACAAGTATTGGTATTGCAAAAACAAAAACACTTAGCAAGATTGCAAATCATATAGCAAAGAAAAAACAATCTGGCGTAACAAACTTAATAGGTATTGAAAATATTGATCCACTATTAGAAAAAATAGACATCAATGATGTATGGGGAGTTGGAAAGCAGCTTACTAAGTTTTACCACCAAAATGGAATTTATAATGCTAAACAATTAAAGAACATGTCAAATACTTGGATTAAAAAAAGTTCCAATGTTTTAAGCTCTAGAACTGCATTAGAACTTAGAGGCATTCCTTGTATCCCATTAGAAACCAAAACTTCAAAAAGAAAAAGCTGTGTGGTATCAAGATCATTTGGTACTAGAGTTGAAAAATTTCAAGAGTTACAAGAAGCTGTTGCAAGTTATTGTTTAAATGCTTCAGAAAAAATTAGATCAGAATCTTTAATTGCAAAGTCAATAACTGTTTCTGTGAGAACAAGTCCTTTTCAAAATAGAGGAGTGTATTACTCAAATGCTAAGACTATAGATTTTCCAATGGCTACAAATAATAGTATTGAAATAGTTAAAACTGCTTTGATTGCATTAAATGAAATTTTTATAAATGGATACAGGTATCAAAAAGCAGGTATAACATTGACTGGCTTAACTAGTTCAGATGGTAGCAAAAATTTATTCTCTTCAGAAAAAGATGAGAAAATTAAAGGTTTAATGAGGTCTATTGATAATACAAATTATAGATATGGTAGATCAACACTAAGTTTAGCGAGTGCTGGGGTTAACAAGAAGTGGAATATGAGGAGAGATCACTCTTCAAAGATAGATACTGCTGACTTTCATTCATTGCCAATAATAAAAGCTATTTGATTTCTTCAACCTATCAATTTATGAAAAAAAAATTCAATTAAGTAAATTTTCTTTGAAAAATTTTAAGAATGGTCTTTTAAATATGACTCCCTTATCTCCACCAATTTTTGCACCGTAGGTGATACATGGAGCATTCCAATCAGCAACGCCATCACTTGGGAATCCATTGTCTTCTGTAAACCAAGGAGGACATTTTGAGAAGATCCATGGGTCAGATTCATACTCTTCTTTGTAATTAGCAGTAAATCCATGATGCCATCCTTTTTTAACTGTTGTTTCTATATCTCCTCCATTTGCACTAATTTTCTCACCCATATCAACGCACGGCTCTGCACGTATAAAGTTATCACTGCCACCTAGAACCATCCAGATTTTAGTTTCTTTTATTGGTTGAGGATTTCTAAACATTCCAGCACTCCAACAATCTGGTGATCTTGGTTGTGAAGCAGCAAAATATAAATCTTTACTTACAAGTGCATCTCTTAATCTTTTATCGGTAACCATAAGTGAAATCATTCCACCTCTTGACCAACCTGTAATTCCAACTTTTTTAATATTTACTTTTGGATCTTTGGATAAATATTCAAGGGCCATAAATGCATCAATATAAATTGAAAAATGTGATACTGCTTTTTGATTTGAGGACGTACTACTTACACCTCGTGCAGAAAAGTTATCCAAGAACATTACTGCAATTCTATTTTTCAACATTGACTTTGCTGCTAGTCTATTAAATTTAAACCATTCGTCAGTAAATAATTTGGGTCCTCCACTTGCATGGGCAAATATTACAACAGGGAATGGATCTTCACTTTTTTTAGGAAATGTAATAAATGCATCCACCTTGATAGGGTTTTTTTTATACGACCCACCTTTTATACTAGAATATTGATTTGGCCAACCTGGCACAGTATATGATGAAATTTTTATCAACTCACCATTTTTAAAATATTTAGATAATTTTTTTAATGATGTTGAGGCAAATACTGAAGATGAAATTAATGAAATTATTAATATTAAAATTAATTTTTTTCATTTAATTTTGTCTATACTCTCAATATTTTCTAAAGATTTATTAAATTCTGTCATATTTTCTCTTTTAGACAATGTTATCACTGAAAGCATCATAATAATAACTGCCACAACAGGTATTAATGTAATAACTGATATTTTTCCTATCATTAAAAATAAATAAGTAATTAAAAATAATACAGATCTAATTAGTAAAGTTGTTTTAAAAACTGCAATGATTGAAAGAGAGTGCTTTAATAAATTAACAAAACTCATTTTAGAAGGACCAAAGTATCTAGTTCCTCTTGTTGATGAAATTGATTTCTTGTCTTCATCTTTAACGGTCTTAGCTAATGAGCCAGAAAAACTACTCCATGTAGCAGAATCGTTAATCATTTGATTGACTGCAAATTTAGGGAGACAAGTATAATTTCCATATTTTATTGATTTGCCAGTAAAAATAAAAGTTAGATATTTGTGAGCTAAGTAGCAAAATTTAAAAAAAAGCCCTTCTGATCTTTTAACTCTATTAGCAGTAATAACCTTATTTGAATGTTCATAACCCTTACAAAGAAGCGGTCCAAGCTCCTCTGGCCTATCCTCTCCATCAGCATCCATAGGAATTACCAAATCAAAATCACTATTCTCACTAATATATTTTAATCCAGCAGCATTACATCTTGCGTGTCCTTTATTTTCTTTCATATTAATAACTTGAATCGACTTTAAACTATTAAAAGTAGAGTTATTAATTGGTCTTTCTTCTGTGGAAGCATCATTAACAATTATAACTGATATATGTGCCACATCAGAGTCCCAGTCTTTGAGCCCCTGGTCAATAATTTCTAAAAGTTTAAATGCTGATTGCCAGTCATTATAAACAGGAATTAAAATTTTAATTTTTTTCATCTATTTCCAATACAAATATTATCAATGCATGTAAATTTTGATAAAGAATTTAATTTGTCTTTTGTTATTAGTCCTTCCCAAACTGGTCTAGATTTTAAATGATATGACAAGTTTCCTGCAAGCCACTCATCTCCAAGTATAACGTTGATGGGCTCTTTATGATCCTGATCCCAGACATATTGAGTTTTTATCGCTATTTGTTTTCCTGGGTAATCAGTTCTTTTATCCGTTTCTGTAATTGAGATGTATGAATAAACAAAAGGCGAAAAGATAAATAAAATTAGAAATGCTGATATGAAATCATTTAACTTTTTTAAATTTATTTGTGCTTGAAAAATATAAACAATTAATACACCAAAAAATAAATAAAATGGTGTCATCCACATTGTTCTTATTTTTGATCCAGTAATCATCGAAGTCAAAAACATTAACCCTATTGGAACTAGATTTATAAATATTAAGAATAATAATTTTTTATCTTTTAAAGATATTTTAAATTTAAGTTTTTTAACTAAAAAAAACAACATAATGAAAAATGGAATCAATATTCCAACTTGCTTACCTAAAAATATTAAAGGATAGGTTATGTGATCTAATGAACTTGAGTCCTCTAACCCTGTTCTTGCTAACCCGTAAGTAATAGTTATGTAGTCATTATTTATTAACCAAATTAAATGAGGAACTAATATGACAATAAAAACTTTTAAAGAAATTAAATATTTAAAATCAAATCTTTTATATCTTTTTATAAAAATTATATAAAAAAAGAACAGATCAATTGCTAATAAAAGATAAATAAAAAGATATTTAGATAAAAAACCTATTGCTGCAAATACTCCTAACCAAAAACAATCTTTAAAACTTATTTTTTTTTTATCAAATAGTTTCCAAGAGTAATAAACACACAATGCCCAAAAAGGTAATTGGCAAACATTTACATTAAATTCTGGAGTTGTAAAATTATAAAAATAAATACCTTCTAATAAAAAAACTGATATTAAGCTTAAAGTTTTATTTTTAAACAACTCCTCTGCAAATTTAAATACAACAACAAAAGCTACTACTACAAATATTTGACTTAATAAATAATAAGCCCAATCTTGTGGGCCAAAAATTTGATAAACAATTTCTGGAAAAAAAGCACTTCCTGGTGGATGCTTGTTAAACCCCCAATCTAAATTACTACCCCATGCTAAAGCTTCAATTACATCTAGTGGTAAATTGTTATTTGTTAATGTTGGAACCAAAGTCCAAACCAATAGGTGCGTTGTAATAAAAATGTAAAATAAATTGTTTAAATTTCTTTTATTAACTAACATTTATTCAGATTTATATTAATTAACGTTACTTGACACCTATTAATTGCTGAATATAGTACGGAAATTCAAAATTAAGAATATGCCAAAAATCTCTAAGACAACAATTAAGATATCTAAAACCTACGAACCAAAATTGACTGAAAAGTACATGTGTGAAAAACATAAGGTTTTTTTTAAAAAAAAACTAACTGAGTGGAAGACGGATATAGTAAGAGCTAATAACGAGGCTTTATATAATAGTTCTTCGGATGATAATAGTGTGTCTGCAGATATAGTTGATCAAGCAAGTTCATATACTGATAAAAATGTTGAAATGAAAGCTATCAATAGACAAATTAAACTTATTTCAAAAATTGACCAGGCTCTAAAAAGAATTCAAGATGGGACTTATGGATTTTGTGCAGAAACTAGTGAACCAATTGGATTAAAAAGATTGATGGCTAGACCAGTTGCTGAGCTTTGTATTGCTGCGCAAGAAAAGCATGAAAAAGAAGAAAAAGTTTACGCTGACGACTAAAGTTTGGGTATCGCAGATCCGTTTTTGAAAAGATCGTAACCTTTAATTACCGCATCTCTACTCGCGATATTTAAATACCATTTGGACAAGTCTTTATAATTTTTTAGTCCAATATCATGCCACTCATGTCTTGCTATCCATGGCCAAGTCGCAATATCTGCAATTGAATAATTTTCTCCCGCTAAATATGTAGATTTTGAAAGTCTTTTATCTAATTCTCCATAAATTCTTTTTGCTATTTTAAAAAATCTTTCTTCTCCAAATTCACTTTTTCCAGGATTGTAATGATGAAATTGATGATGTTGTCCTAGCATTGGTCCAACATATCCCATTTGTCCCATCAACCACTGATTAATTATATTTCTTTCGCTTACATCATAAAACTTATTATTTTTTTCAGCTAAATAAATAAGAATTGCACCAGACTCGAATAATGATAGTTCATTCTCATGATCAATGATAACTGGTGTTTTACTGAATGGACTTATTTTTTTAAACTCAGGTTTAAATTGTTCATCTTTTGATAAATCAACTTTTGTAATTTTAAATGCAGAACCTATTTCCTCTAACATTATTGAAATCTTTCTTGAATTGGGAGTATCTGAGCTAAATAATTCTATCATTTTTTAACACCAAGTCGTTCTTGAGCAGCTTTAGATGTTGTTGAAAATTCAAATCTCAGTTTCTCATCTGGTCTAGCATATTTAAAACAACCCCTTGCTGCTAATGCACCTTCATGAAAACCTGAAAGAATTAATTTAAGCTTTCCAGGGTAAGAACAAATATCTCCAATCGCAAATATTCCTTCTTTATTGGTTTCAAAATTTTCTGTATTTACTGGTATAGTTTTTTTATTTAAATTTAAACCCCAATCAGCAATTGAGCCTAGTTGCATTATTAATCCAAAAAAGCCCAGGACATAATCAGTTTTAATTTCTTTTATGCTTTTGTCATCATGTTTAATATTAATATTTTCAACTTTTTCTTTTCCTTTTATTGAATCTAATTGATATTTTGTATAAACTTCTATTTTACCTTCTTTTTTTAACTGATTAACTTTATCAATACTTGCTTGCATTCCTCTAAAATCATCTCTTCTGTGAACTAGTATAACTTTAGATATATTTGACAATTCAATTGCCCAATCTAATGCTGAGTCTCCTCCACCAAAAATCGATACTGTTTTATCTTTAAAAACTTTTTTATCTTTAATTGAATAAAGCACTTGTTTTCCTCCATACTTTTCAGCATCTTTAGTTGGAAATTTTCTTGGCTCAAAAGAACCAACGCCAGCTGCAATAATTATGCTGGATACTTTAAATTCTGTTTCTTTGTTAGTTTTAACAATCCATTTTTTTTCAACTTTTTCAACTTTTTCCACCCTTTCATTTAAATGAAAATTTATTTTAAATGGTTTTATTTGTTTGATTAGATTATTTGTTAATTCTTCGCCTGTGCATTCAGGCACTGCTGGAATATCGTAAATAGGTTTGTCTGGATAAAGCTCAATACACTGACCACCAATCTTATCTAGATTATCAACTACTTCACATTTTAACCCTATTATTCCCAATTGATGAGCACAAAATAAACCAACTGGCCCTGCCCCTATTATTAAAGTATCTGTTTTAATCATTTAACTTTGCTTTGATGGAATACTAATAATTAAACCATCTAATTCATCTGAAACTATTACTTGGCAACTTAATCTACTAAATTTATTAGGCTCATAAGCCATGTCTAACATATCTTCTTCTCCATCTTCTTTTTTAGGAAGTTTATCAAACCATTCTTTTTTGACATAAACATGGCAAGTTGCGCATGCCATTCCACCACCACAATCAGCATCTATTCCTGGAATATCATTTTGAATAGCTCCCTCCATAACACTTAATCCATTAGAAATTTCAACTGTATGTGAATTTCCATTATTTTCTATGTATGTAATTTTAGACATAAATATTTATAAAACACAAAAAAAATAGGGCAAGTAAATTAATACTTGCCCTATTTTAATACTTTTAAATTTAATAGAACTATCTAACTCTACCAGAGCTTGACATAGCTGCTGCCCAAATAATTAGACCAAAAGCGATCTTATTTAAGAAATCAGCGGCATTGTATATAACGTTTAGTGAGTTAGCGTCTACATCACCTGTTAGGTAACCAAATACGTAGCCTAATGGGTAAATTGCCCAACCTACTGTAACGATCATTCTCATTGCACCAAATGCAGTAACAAATGCTTTGTTTCCACTTTTTGCTGCTGCTTTTCCTGCTTCACCTGAAAATACTTCATAAAGAATATAGATCCATCCAGACATTCCAATTACAAATCCTAGCATTTGTGGAATGTATTCTGCTTCTCCTAAATATCCACCACATAGCATTACAAGTGAACCAATTAATAATCTCCAGAATATTCCAGAATTTGCTTTTTTTACTGCTGAAAGAACAAAATAGAATTCCAACATTAATAATGGCACAGTGATTAACCAGTCAATATATCTGTATACTGTTGGTGAATCACCAGTCATGACCCATACTTCTCTCATGTACATGTAGTGTATGAATGCAATACCAGTTACTAATCCTGCAACAGTTATTGAAACTCTCCACCCTGCTGGTACTGATCCTCTTTCTAAGAAAAAGAATACAGTTGCTGCTAGACAAGCCATTGAAACAATCCAGAATGAAATCCCAACGAAATCATCGGATGCTAACATAGGTGTTTCTGCGTTTGCTACACCTGAAAGACCTATTAGAGACACAGCTGCAAGAGCAAACAATTTTAGTTTTTTCATAAAAAACTCCCTCTTTAATTAGTTTTTATTTTAGTTTATATAAACCAGGCTCAATTAATCTTTGAACCAAAGTTGGTGTTAAGTATCAAATATAAATAGTTAATTGAAGCCTTATTTATAGCTAATTGGGGTTGATTTTCCTTATTTTTTAAAATTAAATGAACTTTGTATTATAATAAACCTATAAATATTAAAAAAAGAATCATAATTGATGCCAAAAAATTTTAAAAAAATTTATGAAAATTCTATTAAAAATCCAGAAAATTTTTGGAAGGAAGTATCAAATGATATTTTTTGGTTTAAAAAACCTACTAAAATCTTAAATAGATCTAACCCACCTTTCTACAAATGGTTTGAAGATGGTATAACCAATACATGTTACAACGCATTAGATATTCATATTGATCAAGGTCGAGGTGATAAGCTTGCCTTAATCTATGATAGTCCCATCACAAATAATAAAAAACAATTTACCTATAATGAATTAAAAAAAAAAGTTTCAAAATTTGCAGGTGCTTTAAGAAATCAGGGAATCAACAAAGGGGATAGAGTAATAGTCTATATGCCAATGATTCCTGAAGCTGTAATTGCCATGTTGGCTTGTGGGAGAATTGGTGCAATTCACTCAGTTGTATTTGGAGGATTTGCATCAAGTGAACTTGCTAACAGAATAGATGATAGTAAAGCAAAACTTCTAGTAACCGCTTCTTGTGGATTTGAGCCAGGAAGAACAGTTGAATACAAACCTTTGGTAGATGAAGCTATTAAAATGGCATCACACAAAATAGATAAGTTGATTCTTTTTCAAAGATCAGGACATGATGTAAAGTTGAATGCTCCAAGACAAATAAGTTGGGATGAGGCTCTTTCAAACGCAAAAGAAGTAGATTGTGTTGAGATGAATTCTAATGAATTTGCTTATATTTTATACACGTCTGGCACAACTGGAATTCCAAAAGGAATAGTAAGAGATATTGGGGGCCACATAGTTGCTCTTAAATGGACTATGAAGAATATCTATAATATTGATGCTGATGATGTCTGGTGGTCAGCAAGTGATATTGGATGGATTGTTGGTCATTCTTATATTGTCTATGCTCCTTTGTTTAAAGGTTGCACTACAGTTTTATTTGAAGGTAAGCCTGTTGGTACTCCAGATGCGGGAATATTTTGGAAAATAATTTCTGACTATAAAGTAAAATCTCTTTTTACTGCTCCGACAGCTTTTAGAGCTATTAAAAAAGAAGATCCTGAAGGAAAATTTTTTTCTAAATATGACTTAAGTTCATTTGAGTCTTTATTTTTAGCGGGAGAAAGAGCTGACTCAGACACAATTAAGTGGGCAGAAAGTTTATTAAAAGTTCCAGTAATTGATCATTGGTGGCAAACTGAAACTAGTTGGGCTATTAGCTCTAATTGTACTGGAATAGAATTGATGAAAACAAAGTATGGTTCTGCCTGTAAAGCTGTTCCTGGTTATGATGTAAAAATTATTAAACCAGATCAAACCTTAGCCGAAGCAAATGAAATGGGAGATATAGTTGTTAAGCTTCCACTACCACCAGGTACTTTTCCAACATTATGGAATGCTGATAAAAGATATAAAGATAATTACATGACAAACTACGATGGATATTATGAAACTTATGATGCGGGACATATAGATGAAGATGGTTATATTTGGATCATGTCTAGAACAGACGATATTATAAATGTTTCTGGACATAGGTTATCAACTGGTGCAATTGAAGAAGTTTTATCTGAACATCAGTCTGTTGCTGAGTGTGCAGTATTAGGAATTGCTGATAAATTAAAAGGACAATTACCAATAGGTCTTGTAGTTCTCAAGACAGGTGTTAAAAAAGATAACGAAACTATCTCAAAAGAATGTATAAAAATGGTTAGGGATACCATAGGACCAGTAGCTGCATTTAAAATTGCAATTGTTATTAAAAGATTGCCAAAAACTAGATCTGGCAAGATATTAAGAGGAACTATTAGAAAAATTGCTGATGGAGATGAATATAAAATACCAGCAACAATTGATGATCCTGCAATCTTGACTGAGATAAAAGAAGACTTAATTAAAAATAAAATTCTTAAATAGTTATTTAAAATAAAAATTATTTTTTTATGAAAAAATATATTAATTAAATGATAATGGTGTTCCATCAGGATCACCTAAAATTTTACCATCCCTCATTTTGATTTTACCATTAATGATTGTTGATACTGGTGTACCTTTAAATTCATATCTATCAAAAGGTGACCAACCACATTTACTTTCAATATTTTCATTTTTAATTGTAATTTTTTTATTCATATCTACGATTGTGAAATCAGCATCAAAACCCTCTTTAATAAAACCTTTGTCTTGTATCCCAAAAATTTTTACTGGATTTTCACATATAGAATTCATTAATTGTTCTAAACTTAATTTTCCATCATTAACATGATTTAACATAACTGGTAAAAGTGTTTGAACACCTGGCATTCCAGATGGTGAATTTGGATAATTTTTTTCTTTATTCTCTTTTAGATGTGGGGCATGATCAGAGCC
>Ga0209709_10004875_pt1 | contig 10702 bp, 9 predicted proteins | sample ArcticOcean_MG_C_2_FD_187435 | JGI IMG/M metagenome (GOLD analysis project Ga0209709, IMG submission 187435) | Marine microbial communities from western Arctic Ocean - ArcticOcean_MG_CB4_136 (SPAdes) (version 2) | ecosystem: Environmental > Aquatic > Marine > Oceanic | place: Arctic Ocean...
TAAAAGGAGATTGTTGATTGATCATATTTTTTCCTTGGTATTGCTAATCCTGTTAAGAGCATCAGAAATTTCTTTTCTTTTTTCATCAATTAATTTTGATTTTTCTTCTGGTGTATTTTGTGCTCTTCGTTGAGCATTTCTCTCAGCACGTTCTTGTTTTTCCCTTTCTAATCTTTTGATCCGGAATTCATTTCGTTCGCGAGCAATATTTGCCTCTTCTGAATTCCTAACATTCTCAATTATTTCACTTTTGGCATAGCGATAAAATTGAACCAATGGAATATTACTGGGGCATACATACGAGCAGCATCCACACTCTATGCAGTCGAATAATTTGTATTCTTCAGCGCTTTCTAATTGTTTGGATTTAGCAAACCAATATAATTCCTGCGGTTGTAACATTACAGGACATGCATCAGCGCATCTAGCGCAGCGAATGCAAGGTAATACTTCTTTTTTTTCAGCCAACATTTCAGGCTCGGCACTTATCACACAGTTCATAGCCTTTGTAACTGGAACTTTTTTAGAGGGTAATTTAAAGCCCATCATTGGACCGCCCATAATATAAGTATCATTATTAACAATTTGCCCGCCAGTATCCTTTATTAAATATTCTAAAGGAGTACCAAAGAGCACATCATAATTTTGGGGCTTATGAACATTACCTGTAATAGTAACGATTCTACTAATGGAAGGTTCTCCAAAATTAATATATCTATGAATTGATACTAAAGTTGCTACGTTAAACATTTGAATACCAAACTCTGATGATCTTTTATCTTTTGGTATTTGAATGCCATTTATTAAATAGATTAGTCGTTTAGCATCGCCGCTCGGATAAATTGTAGGTACAACCTTAATTTGAATATTAGAATCAATAACTAGGCCTCTTAATACTTTTATTGCTTCGGGTTTATTGTCTTCAATACCTATAATGCTTTTTTTGGCACCTAATAATTCTTGAACCAGTAATATACCTTTGATTAAATCTAAGCCCCTTTCTCTCATTAACATATCGTCGCATGTTATGTATGGCTCACATTCGGCCGCATTTATAATGAGCGTGTGTACCTGGTTTTTTTGATAGCTAGTTAATTTGAGGTGACTAGGAAATGCAGCGCCTCCTAAACCAACAATTCCTGAGTTTCTCAACTTTTTTATAGTCTCATTAAAGCCAATTTTTTTATAATCAATGACTTTTCTGTCCATCCATATATCTTTACCATCTGGAACTAGTGTTAAGCAGAAATCTGGAAGCCCAGATGGATGAGGAATCAACTCTTTCTCCATTGAGGTTATTAAACCTGATGTTGGGGCATGAACAGCTGCAGAAACATTGCCATCTGCCTCAGCAATTAATTGTCCCTTAAGAACACGATCACCTACTTTTATTTTTAATTTAGAAATTTTCCCAACATGCTGTCTTAATGGCAGAATTAGTTTTTTTGGTATTAGTAATGATTTAATAGGATTTTTAGTGGATATATCCTTGTATGTTTCAGCTCTTATGCCGCCACTAAACTTAAAAATCTTATCAATTATTTTCAATGTCTAACCCTTTGCGAAACTTCTTTTAGTTGATGCACAGGATATTTCCATTTCCAGTTCTCGGTACTTTCCTGGATGGGAATCATTTCGATACAATCTACAGGACATGGTGGTAAGCATAGCTCACAACCAGTGCACTCCTTCTCTATTATCGTGTGCATTTGTTTTGCTGCGCCGAGTATTGCATCAACTGGACATGCCTGAATACACAACGTGCACCCGATGCATGTATCTTCATCAATTAATGCGATTGATTTTGGCTTTGGTATACCATGATCTTCATTGAGGGGTTTGTATTCAACTCCCATGAACTCAGCAAGTTTCCTTACGCCATCATCTCCACCTGGTGGACATTGATTTATATCAGCATCTCCACTAGCAATTGCAGTTGCGTAGGGTTTGCAACCAGGGTAACCACATTGGCCACACTGTGTCTGAGGAAGAATAGAGTCAATTTTTTCTATAATTGGATCTCCATCAACCTTAAATTTAATTGAAGAAAAGCCTAAAATTGCTCCTATCAGGAGAGCCAGAAACAATACTATAAGAATGGAGGTAATCATTATCTATCTAACCCAATAAAACCCATAAACGCTAGGCTCATAAGGGCTGCTGTTATCATTGCGATAGCGCTTCCTTTAAAGGGCTCTGGAACATTGGCTCCTTCCATTCTTTCTCGGGTTGAGGAAAATAAAATAAGGACAAAAGAAAAGCCAAGAGCACCACCAAATCCAAATACTGCAGATTCTAGAAGTGAGTGACTAGATTGTGCGTTTAGAAGCGGTATACCTAAAACGGCACAATTTGTTGTAATAAGTGGCAAAAATATACCTAGCATTCTAAACAGAACAGGAAAGTTTTTTTCCATTAGCATTTCTGTGAATTGGACTACTGCCGCAATTACAACTATAAATGTTAAGGTTCTAAGATAGACAAGATCATTCGGCTCGAGCAGATAATGGTTAATTGACCAACTGGTCATTGAGCCAATGGTTAATACAAATGCTGTTGCAGCTGACATACTTATTGAAGTTTCTAATTTATTAGAAACTCCCATAAAAGGACATAACCCCAGTATTTTGCTTAGGACAATATTGTTAACTAAGACAGTGCTGATTATTATTAAAAGATAATTATTGAGCATGATATATAAATTATAGAGGATTAATCGGTCAATTAATTCCTTTGGTTATTAAAATATGAACAAATATACCAAAATTTTAATATTCTAAAAAAGAATAATAAATTATTTTAGTATTCTTTTTAGTTATATATATAAAAATCATATTTATTACTGATTGCAGTAGAATATAGTCTAAACACGAAATCTAGGAAGAAGTATGTTTCAAGGAAGTATTGCTGCCCTGGTTACCCCTATGAATCATGATGGTTCATTAGATATTGCTAGTTATAGAAATCTTCTTGATTATCATATACAAAATAAATCTGACGGAGTGGTTGTGGTAGGAACTACGGGTGAAGCCCCAACAATTGATTTTGATGAGCATATATCTCTAATTAAGGAAGCTGTTCATTTTATTTGTGGCAGAATACCTGTGATAGCAGGAACAGGTGCAAACTCCACTAAAGAAGCAATATTCCTAACCCAAGAAGCAAAAAATGCTGGAGCGGATGGTGCTTTACTGGTTACGCCATATTACAATAAACCGAATCAGAATGGTTTGTATGAACACTACAAAGCCATTAATGATGCGGTTGATATCCCGCAGATATTATATAATGTTCCCGGAAGAACTTGCTGTGATTTAGAAAATAATACTGTTATTAAGCTCAGCCAATTAACAAATATAGTCGGTATAAAAGATGCTACTGGTGACCTAACAAGAATAAAAAACTTAAAAAATAAGGTAGCAGATTGCTTTATATTTATAAGTGGTGATGATTTAACATTTTTAGATTATTTAAAGAGGGGTGGGCATGGCGTTATTTCAGTTACTGCAAATGTAAGGCCATTAATAATGCATGAAATATGTGATTTAGTAAAAAAAGAGAAGATTAAGGAAGCGGAGAAATTAAATCTGAAGCTAGAAGCCCTGCATAAAGCCATGTTTATAGAATCTAACCCAATTCCAGTAAAGTGGATGTTGTCAAAAATGGGTTTGATCAAACAATACATAAGGCTTCCTTTAGTCGAGCTGGAGCCTAATAATTTCAAAATATTAAATGAAGGATTTCAGTTGTCAGAATGAATAAAATTTTAATTATTATATTTTCATTATTCCTAATTGGATGTTCAGGAGTTGAAAAAGTTGATGAAGTCATCGATAAGATCACTCAACCAGATTATGTTAGTTCATCAAAAGCAAGAAAATTAGAGATACCTCCAGACCTTTCAGAGATAGAAGATAGTGGTGTATATTCAGTTCCAGGAGAAGCTAAGTCATATAAAAATTATAAAGACCAACAAAATAATGAGCCAAAAACTGCCAAAATAGGTATCCAGCCTGATGATATGAAGATTGTTAAATCGGGTGCATTAAGATGGTTAGTGGTTAAAAAAGACCCAAATATATTATGGCCTCATGTCGAAGCATTTTGGGAAGATATGGGATTTGAGGTTAAAAAGTCGAGCAAACGAACGGGTGTTATGGAGACTGAGTGGATTAAAACCAGCGATTTGAATCAGGGAAAAACTGGGGCCCTAACAAGATTTGATCAATGGCTTGATAATATGTCAGGATTTGCTGATAGAAGAAAATTTAGAACTAGAGTGGAGCCTGGTCAGGAACCAGGAACTACAGAAATTTACCTGTCTCAGCGTTCTGCAAGGTCAGGAACCCTGGAGCATGAAAGAATTCTAGCTGAAAGAAAAGCTGTTGCCCCATCAGTTAGAGATAAATACACTCTGCCCGAGTATATATCTGATGAGGATGATGAGGAAGAAGAACTTGAGTTTTCCGAAAAAAGAAACTTAGATGACTATGAGATTGATTCAGAATTACTGACAAGACTTATGATTAAGCTTGGTGCAAGTGACCTTGCCGCGAAGAGAATTGTGAAAAACCCATCTACTCAAGTACATGCTGAATATATTGCTCAAAGTAATGGAGACTATATCAACCTTAATGATCCATTTGACCGTTCATGGAGAAGACTCACATTGGCTCTAGATATTATTGGCTTTATAACAGAAGACAAGAATAGAAGTGAAGGAATCTTATATGTAAGGTACAAAAAAACAGAATTACCTGGAGCACCCAAAGAAAAAGATAAAGGAATCATAGATACTTTAGCATTCTGGCGTGATGATGCGGAAGAGATGGATGACAAGTCAGAAGTAATTAGAGAAAATCGCGAGAGTAAAAATAAAAAAGGTAAAGCAAGTAAAGATGAAGAAGAGCTAGAGATTGAGAAAATATCTGAGATTAGTGAAGAAGAAGAGTTCAAGCAGAATAAAAAACGCGAGCAAGAAGAAAGATGGATAGAAAAATTTTCATGGGGCTCTGAGGATGAAGGAGGTTTGTCAAAAGATGAGAGACGATATCGGATTCGAATATTACCACGTGAAAAGGGCGCTAAGGTTTATATTGATTATCCAGATGAAAGTGTAAATAACACAAATGGGGCTCAGATAATTTTAAAAATTATTTATGAACATCTAAAATAATGCGCTTTTGCTCTCTTGGCAGTGGAAGCTCTGGAAACTCATTTGTTGTACAAGACAATCTAACAACATTACTTATTGATTGCGGATTTGGACTAAATGAAACAGTTAGTAGATTAGAGCGATATGGTCTAAATCCAGATCAATTAAATGCAATTATTTTAACCCATGAACATGAGGACCATATAAAAGGAGCCTTTAGCTTTTCTAATAAATATAAGATTCCAATATATCTTAGCTATGGAACTCTCAAGATGTGTAAAAAAAGAATTAATGATAACTATAATATTAATTTTAATATTATTAAGGATGCAAAACCATTCATGATTAATGATATTGAGATAACTCCAATACCAGTTCCACATGATGCGAGAGAACCATTCCAATATAAGTTCGAATCAAATTTAAAAAGCTTAGCAATAATTACAGACCTCGGATTTATTACTAACCACCTAATAAAAACGGTAAAAGAAATCAAAGCACTTGTTATTGAATTCAATCATGATAAAAATATGTTAATTGATTCTGATTACCCTCAGAGCTTAAAAGATAGGGTAAGTGGAATGTACGGTCATCTTGAAAATATGGAATCAATAAAGCTAATAAAATCTATAAATTACAGAGATGTTAAATGGATTGCTGCAGCACACCTTAGCGAAAAAAATAACGATGAAAATTTAGTGAAACGATTAATTTCCGACGCCACCCAGAAAGACAATGAATCCATAAAAGTTATAGATCAAATGAATGGGCTTGACTGGTTGAGCATTTAAATTAAGAATTTTGGAGAATGTAGATGAATAAATCCATCATTTAATAACTCGATAAGTATTTTTTCTAGAGCTAAATTTTCCCCACAAAAAATAAAGCTACATTCCTTATTATCAAAAAAATTCCTAAAGAAATTATAATGACTTATTTGTAGTGGTATATGAATGCCGTTAATAAAGAAATTATCATCAAAATATAAACCTCTTGAAGCAGAATCAAAATAAAGTGTTTGTTCATTTTTCTTATTTGTTAATAGTTTATGGGGGTGCTGTTTTTTAGTAAACGTGGTGTCGAGATCAGGCTCAGACATAAATTGCCCAATAAATATAGAGCTACTATTATTTTTTATACTAGATTTACAATTAACTTCAATATATTTAATTAATTTTTTTGGGATATTTGCTCTGATATTTAATGATTTATCATTGGAATCATTATATATATTAAATTCTTCTAACTCCTCATCCATTAAAAACTCTAGATAGCGTTGCTTGATCTCATAATTTGAGGGAGATCGGAACCCAATTGAATATGTAATGCAGTCCTCAGTATTAGCAACACCATAATGAGGAGTATTTGGGGGTATATAAATAAGATCCCCTGGTTTAGCAAGGAATTTAAATTTCGGATTAAATTTTTTATTAACTTTAAATTTTGAATTTGATTCTCTTGGTTTTTGAGGGGACCCTATGGACCAATTCTTTTCGCCCGAACCTTGAAATAAAAAGACATCGTAAGAGTCATAATGTGGCCCTACCGTGCCATTAATGTTTGAAAAGCTTAGCATTACATCGTCATGCCTAAAAAATGGAATAAATTTAATGCTATTAAATAGATCATATGAAAATTTATGCCAAAGTTGTAGTTTATGAATTAAAAGGGTGTAAGGATCTTTGTTACCAAGTGGTAGTTTTTTAAATGGTCCAAATTGAGTAATATAATTACCCTTATTTTGTGTAATTAATTTGGTGAATAGCCTTTCATCTTGAATTATATGCTTTAATTTTTTTTTTGTTATAGACTCTCGATAATTTTTTATAACGGCTTTTATATGACAAGGTTTTTTACCCCAGAAATTTTGTGTGAATTCTTTTTCAGATGTATTTCCTAAGAGATTTATTGGAGAAATCATAAGTTTTAGCTTTATTATATTATCTGATACAAAGAACATAAGTTAGAATTGTCATTATGTATTCAATCATTCGTTCTTTATTATTTTTATTTAGCCCTGAGACTGCTCATCATATTGCCATGAAAAGTTTAAGAGTGGCTGATTTTTTTGGTTTACTATCTTTGATACCTTCTCCAGCCATTGGAAAGCCTAAAATTGTATTTGGTATTGAGTTTAAGAACCCAGTTGGCTTAGCAGCAGGCTTAGATAAAAATGCAGAATATATTGATTGCTTAGCCAGACTTGGATTTGGTTTTATTGAGGTTGGCACACTAACCCCAAGAGCTCAGCCTGGTAACCCAAAACCAAGGTCATTTCGTCTTACAAAAGAACAGGGTATTATTAATCGCTTTGGTTTTAATAATATCGGTATTGATAAAGCCATCCTAAACATCAGAAGCTCTAAATATAAAGGAGTTTTAGGTATTAATATTGGTATGAATTTCGACACCCCTATTGAAGATGCTATCAATGACTACTTAATATGTTTTAAAAAATCATATGATTATGCTTCTTATATTGCAATTAATATTTCATCGCCGAATACTCAAAACCTCAGAAGATTGCAGGAAGAAGATTTTTTTGAAGATCTAATTAGTAGAATTAAATTAGAACAGAATACCTTAGCTAAAAAATATAATAAATATGTTCCATTTTTAGTTAAGATATCGCCGGATGGCAAAGTAAATCAGCTTGATAATATTATAAGGTTGCTTATAAAATATAATATTGATGGAGTTATCGCTACTAATACAACGATCGCAAGAGATGGAGTACCGCAAAGCAATTTTAGGAATGAGGCAGGAGGACTTTCAGGAAAACCATTAAGATTAAAAGCCTTGAAAGCTCAGCAGTATCTTTATAAGGGATTAAAAGGTAAGCTTCCAATAATTGGTGTTGGCGGAATAATGGAGGCATGTGATGGCGAAGAGAGAATAAATGAGGGAGCAGAATTAATACAAATATATTCGGGATTAATTTTTAAGGGCTATCATTTAATTCATGAATTATGTGAACGTACTCAGCAAGGATAACAGTACTCCTTTACTATTTTCCTACCGAAGATGTCCTTACGCCATGAGGTCAAGGATGGCTTTGATTGATTCGAAAATTAATTTTAATGCCTTTGAAATTTCTCTAAAAAGTAAACCTTCCGAAATGTTAGATATTAGTCCAAAAGGTACGGTTCCTGTTTTGATGGTCGAAGAAGTGGTTATCGATGAAAGTATTGATATTATGATGTGGGCATATACAAATGGTAATTCAACTCAGTACTCAAATTTTGAAAAAAAATTAATTAATATTGGGTTAGAACTAATTCAAAAAAATGATAACGAATTTAAGCTATGTCTAGATCAATATAAATATAAATACTCTATTAATTATCCATTAAAAACAAATTATGAGCTTCGAAATTCCTGTTTATTTTTTTTAGATATCTTAGAAGAGCGACTCGATAAGAAGCTATACCTATTATCTGATAAAGTCTCTTTTGCTGACATAGCAATAATGCCTTTTATTAGACAGTTCGCTCATGTAGACATGAATTATTTCTCGTCATTAAAGTATTCTAGGGTACAAAAATGGTTACTTGAGCTTATTAACAGTGAATTATTTATTAAAGCGATGGTTAAACCTAGGTAGAAATTTTTTCTTCTTGTTTGAACTTGAGTGTTACCTCATCATTTGCATCAATATCAATATCAACTTCGCCACCATTCACTAATTTTCCAAATAATAATTCATCAGCAAGAGCCTTTCTAATTGTATCTTGAATTAATCGAGCCATTGGCCTTGCTCCCATTTGTGGATCAAATCCAGTTTTTGCTAGAAACTGCTTTAAATTATCGGTAAAAGTAGCATCTACTTTTTTATCATGAAGCTGATTTTCTAACTGCATTAGGAATTTATCGACTACTTTTAATATAACTTTTGGGCCTAATGACGAAAATGAAACGATTGCATCTATTCGGTTTCTAAACTCAGGTGAAAACATTTTTTTTATCTCAACCTGCTCATCACCAGTTTTCTTATTTTGGGTAAAGCCAAAATTAGCTTTTGAAAGGACTTCAGCACCTGCATTGGTTGTCATAATCATTGTAATATTTCTGAAGTCAGTTTTTCGTCCATTACTATCAGTAAGTGAGCCGTTATCCATAACCTGTAATAATATATTAAATATATCTGGGTGAGCTTTTTCTATCTCGTCCAATAATAATACTGCATGTGGGGTTTTGTTAACTTTCTCGGTTAACATGCCTCCTTGATCGAACCCAACGTAACCAGGAGGTGCCCCAATTAGTTTAGATACAGAATGCCTCTCCATAAATTCACTCATATCTATTCGAATTAATTCAATCCCTAGAGTGTAGGCCAACTGTCTTGCAACTTCGGTTTTACCTACGCCGGTAGGGCCACTAAAGAGAAAACTACCTATGGGCTTGTTATCTGAACCTAGGCCACTTCGGGACATCTTTATAGCGCTAGCAAGTGATCCAATAGCTAGATCTTGACCAAAAATAACGGCCTTAAGATCTCTTTCAAGGGTCTTAAGTGCATTTCGGTCATCTTTATTTATATTTTGTGGTGGTATTCTTGCAATCTTAGCTATGACATCTTCTATTTCTTTGCTACCAATTATCTTCTTCTTTTTATTTTTTGGGAGTATTCTTTGAGCCGCACCTGCTTCATCAATAATATCTATTGCTTTGTCTGGTAATTGGCGGTCACTAATAAATCTTGCGGATAATTCTGCGGCACTTATTAAAGCACTCGGTGAGAATTTAACATTATGGTACTCCTCGAAATGCAATTTTAAGCCTTTTAGTATATTGATAGTTGTTTGAACATCTGGCTCCTCAACATCAATTTTTTGAAATCTTCTTGCTAATGCCTGATCTTTTTCGAAGACAGCCCTGTACTCTTGGTATGTGGTTGCTCCAATACATTTAAGGTTACCTTTTGCTAAAGCTGGCTTAAGAAGATTGGAGGCATCAAGTGTGCCACCGCTAGCTGACCCTGCTCCAATAATAGTATGAATCTCATCGATAAATAAGATTGCATTTTTTTGTTCGTTTAATTGCTTAAGGACATTTTTTAGTCGCTGCTCAAAATCTCCCCTATATTTAGTTCCAGCGATGAGTGCTCCTAAATCAAGCGAATAAATTACCATCTCCTGAAGTACCTCAGGTATTTTTTTCTCAACAATTAATTTTGCTAGACCCTCGGCGATTGCAGTTTTACCTACTCCAGCCTCTCCAACTAACAAAGGATTATTCTTCCTTCGTCTACATAATATTTGTACTACTCGTTCAACTTCATTTTTCCGGCCAATTAAAGGGTCAATTTTTTCATCGGCAACTAATTTATTTAAATTTATAGTGTAGGTCTCTAAATTTTTATCACCCTTGATCTCTGCTTCAAGGACATCTTGTGAAGATGCCTTACCTTCAGCATCTACTGTTTTAGAAATACCATGGGCTATAAAATTTACAATATCTAATCTTGCTATTCCTTCCTGGTGAAGAAAGTACACTGCGTGAGAATCTTTTTCACCAAATATTGCTACCAAAACATTCGCACCAGTA